>ERZ1292625.280-Hain-H41-01um-R1-280-length-85793-cov-6_pt4 | contig 32529 bp, 37 predicted proteins | sample MGYA00564400_ERZ1292625 | MGnify/ENA primary metagenome ERZ1292625 (study PRJEB36523, sample SAMEA6512639) | groundwater metagenome | collected 2019-01-08 | study: AquaDiva: Metagenomics assemblies of 32 groundwater samples
GACAAATTATAATCCAACACTTGTAAATGGAACACTTACAATAAATCCTGCATCATTAACAGTAACAGCAGGAAATACATCTAGACCATATGGATCTCCTAATCCATCGCTAGATGGATTAGTATCAGCAAGTGGAGCAATGAATGGTGATACATTTACATTAACTGCATCAACACCAGCAACAGTAACAACTGGAAAAGGAACTGCACCAATAATTCCAGCAATAACTGGAAATGCGTCGACAAATTATAATCCAACACTTGTAAATGGAACACTTACAATAAATCCTGCATCAGCTACAGTTGGAACAATATCTACTAATTCAATATACGGTGAACAAATATCTCAAGTTCCTACATTCAAGAGTGGTTTTGTAAATGGAGAGGATGCGAGTGTGAGTGTAACTGGAAGCACTGTTGCTACTAATATGGCTCCAGTTGGAGAATATGATACTGCTATTAATTTAACTGGGCAGAATTTAGAAAGTATATTATCTAATTATAATTTAAATACAAATACTCTTGCTAAGTATACGATTTCACCTAGAGGAGTGAGTTTATTTGCAAATGGATTTACTAATCAATATGGAAATGTTCCCCCTACTGTTAGTTTTGGAATAAGTAATTTAGTTGGATCTGATACAATTGCATCATTTACTGGAAGTCCTAGTATTAGTCATAGTGTTACACCATTCACTCTTGCTGGTACAAATGCAATTAATATTGCGCCTGGAAGTTTGACTAATGCTAATTATAATATAACTAATAGTGTTGGAGCTAATGCAGTTACTACAACTGCACCTATCACTTTTAACATATTAGGAACAAATGTTATTTACAAGGGACCAGTTCCTGATTTGAATGTTACAACTTCTGGAGCTAAGAATGGTGAAGTAATTGTTGGTATTGCAGGTACAACGGCTACAAATGGAAGTCCTGCTGGAAGTTATCCTACTTTCTTAAATTCCATAAATGGACCTAGTCAATTTGATTTGAGATATGGACCTATTACTACAAATGCTAGCCCTGTTAATGTAGCTCAGAGAGGACTTGAACTGAGATTTGTAAATGCTAGTGTTCCTTATGGTGATGCTATTAATCTTGGAACTAATTGGCAGGTTAATGGATTACAGGCAGGAGATAATACTACTGGAAGTCCTAGCATCAGTAGTTCTGCAGTACAAGGAGCTAATGTAGGAAATTATCCTGGAAATATTTCTCAAGGAAGTTTGAGTGCTGGTCCTAATTATGCTGTTACTAATATTGTTCCTGGACAGGTTAGTATTGCTCCTAGAAATGCTAGCTTTAACATAGAAGGATTTACAAGAGCATATGGAGATACCAATCCTCCTGTAAATGTAATTGCAAGTAATCTTTACGCTCCTGATGGAATTCTTGCTAGCGCTATTCCTACAGTTGGAACTAATAGTAATTCAGGAGTTTATACTAATGCATTTAATTTGAATGTAGGTCCTATAAATAAATTGGGCAATTATAATTTTGCTTTTACTAATATGAGTGATATTAATATTACAAATGCTCCTCTCGTATTAAATGCCGATGATAAGAATAGATTATATGGAGAAACAAATTCTATTCTTACTGGTGGAATATCTGGATTAAAGAATAATGATAATATTGTTCCAGTCTTTAGTACAACTGCTTTACAAAGCAGTCAGATTGGAGAGTTTCCAATAAATGTTGGAATTAGTGATCCTGACAATAGGGCTGGAAATTATAATATTTTAACTAATAATAGCAAATTGACAGTTGGAAAAGCTGGTTTGAATGTTAGTTCAGATAATAAGAATATGATTTATGGAGGAAGTGTTCCTGCTTTGACTGGAAATGCTGTTGGTTTGAAGAATGGTGGTGATGGAATTAGTCTTGGCTATAATACTTTAGCAAGTCCGTTAGTAAATGCTGGAGATTATCCTGTTGGAATAAGTGTAAATGATCCAAGTAATAGATTATCAAATTACCTTGTTTCTACTAATTTAGGAAATGTTCATGTAGGTAAAGCCCCATTACTTGTTAAAGGAAAAGATGTTTCTAGATTGTATGGCGATGCTAACCCTCCTTTGGAAGTATTAGTTACTGGAGGAGTTAATGGAAATAATTTTGTAACTGATGCAACTACTACTGCAACAGTTGGAAGTGGAATTGGGGAGTTTGCTGTTAAACCAATTATTTCCGGTTCAAATACAAATAATTATGATATATCTCTTGAAGATGGAAAGATGACTATAAATAAAGCTCCTTTGCCTGTGACGGTTGGAAGTGGAAGTCATGTATATGGTAGTTTCCCACAGGCAATTAGTGCTAGTGCATCTGGTGCTAGAAATGGCGATGTGATTGTTGTAAGTCCAGTTAATCCTGCAACACAGATAAGTAATGTTGGAAGTTATACAACATCAGCTACAGTATATGGAGATAAGATCACTAACTATGCTCCAACTATAACTGTTGGAAATTATATTGTTAATCCTGCTACTTTAAATGCTGTTGCTGAGGATAAGTTAAGAAGAAGCAATGAAGGTAATCCTGCACTTACATTTAATGCTACTGGATTTAAGCTTGGACAAGGAAATGAAGTATTTACAGTTCCTCCTAGCTTATTTACAACTGCAACAAATGGAAGTCCTGCTGGAGATTATGCTATAAATATTTCAGGTGGAAATGCTCCAAACTATAGTTTGAATTATTCAAATGGAAATATGAAAGTATTGAATAACATAGTGCAACCTTCATTTACTGGAATTAGTGCTAGTAATGGTCTTGTTAATCTGCTTGGAAATGCATTTATTGATAATCCAAATGGAATGTTAGTAACTCCTATGTATTCAACTAATCTTAATTCAACTAATTGGTTGCCTAGTGGAGTTACTAATATAGTTTATCCTAATGTTGTTAATGGAACTAATAACTCACAATCATTTAATATAGGCCTTACAAATCAGAATAGTCCTGATAGGTTCTATAAGTTACAAATTCTAGATAAGAAGAATTAACGTCAAATATTTAAAGCTCTTTTTACTCTTTATATTGTATAAAGATGGTGAATATTGTTAATTATAGATTGGTAGTTTTATCTATGTTATTTGTTTTACTTTTAGGTTTTGCAAGTGCTGAGCTAAATTTAAAAATAACTGCTAATTTAAATGGGTTGTCTTCTGATTTTAATGCAGTAACTGATCCTTTTGCAGATAATGGCTTTGATGGCTCTGATGTTCCTTTTATAACTCCTCCTAGTAATTATATTTCTCTTTATTCTAATATTCCTACTCAGAATAATGTGAATAAGTTAGTTTTAGATGCTTGGAATCAGAGCGCTAATCCTAGGACTTTGAATTTGACTCTTTTTACATCTACTGCTCAGATGGGGCAGTTGGATTTGATTTGGACTGGAGCTAGTAATTATAGTGTTGTTTTGAATGATTATGCAGGAGATTCTCTTAGAAGAGTTCCTATCACTGATGGTTCTAAGACATTATCTGCAGGAACTGGGAGTGGGACTTATTCAGTTAATCTTCTTTCAACTATTACTACTAGATATTATTCTTTAGTTGTAACTAATACTACTAGCTCTACTACAGATACAACTCCTCCTGGACCGGTTACAAATTTAGTTTATCAGTATAAGACTAAAAATAATATACAATGGATATGGACTAATCCTAGTGATACTGATATCGGTTCTGATGTCGCGATAGTTTATGCAGATGGAGTTAATGTTATAAATACTTCAAGTGGAAAATATAATGCTACTGGATTGGTTGCTAATACTACTCATTTTATAAGAATTAACACTAAAGATACTGCAGGAAATGTTAATTTTCTTAATGTTACAAGTAATACTACTACTACAACTACTAGTGATCCAAGGCGTCCTCCTAATCCTCCGTTAGGTCCTGGTGCAGGAACTGGAACTCCGTTAGGTCCTGGTGCAGGAACTGGAACAATTGCTAATACTGGTTCAAGTGGCCTCGGAGGTATTCCTGGAGAGGAAATTCCCCTAGCAGGAAATGGAACTGCAACCGATAAATTAATTCAAAAAACTAAAGACAGTTTGTTAGACTTTTTATCTAAGAAAGCTAATGTATACATATTATTTGGAATAATATTTATTCTTTTGATTGTATGGGTTGTTGGGATGATTATTAGAAATAGGAATGCTAATAGTTCTAAACATGTATCTCATAAGATTGCTAAGAATTTATCTAAAAATTCCAAGAAGAAAAAATAATTAGATATCTCTTCTTTTTTCTATTATAAATCTTGTTCCTACAAATTCAGATATTGCAGCAGTTATTATTACATTTCCTAATAACGCTTTGAATAGACCAGACATTAAAGGTATTCTTGTTTCATTAGATATCTGTTCCATTATTAAGTCTATTTCTTCTTTTGTTAGAGTTGTATTAGTTACTTGAATTATTCCACCTTTTAACACAAGAAGAGGTCTTCCAGGACCTTTACATTCTATACTTTGAACTAATCTATCTTTTAGAAATGGAGCTATTTTATTTAGTGAGGGTTGACTTTGAAGTGAATCATTTTGATTTACACTAGGAGAAAGTTGATTTAATAAAGGATTTACTTGCATTTTTATAGGATTTATATTATTTGGGCTAATTTGTCTTACTGGATTTATAAGTAGGGGCTTCGGAAGCATCAATCTTTGTTTTTGAGATAATTGGTTAGGGATAATAACTTTCTTTTTTAATATATAGTCTCTATCTATATCAGATGTTAAGCTATCTATTTCGTGTTTTTTTATTTCTCTCATTTCAAGAGAAATTGAAAGCTCTTTTACTGCTACTAGATGATTTATAATTTTTCTAGTAAAGTCATCTATGAATCTTGTTCCTACATCTAGTTCTCGAGCCATTTAGAATTTAGGAAGGGGTTTATTTATGTACGAAGGAGAGTAACCTTCATTTTCGTCTTTTTCAATTGGAGGAGAGTTTTGCATAGTTACTGTTCCAGGACCATATATTTTTTGTCTTGTTCTATCTTCTATAAGTGTTAGACCTTTAGCTAATGTTTTATTCTGTTCAAGGAGTTTATCTATCTTCTCAAGGAATTCATTATCTTTTTCAGTTATTTTACTTCCAGGATTTTCAGCATAGCTCTTTGCTGCTGATTCAAATAAACTTAAAAGAGATGAGAGTTGGTTTGAAATTTTGTCAAATTTTTCAAGAAGATTTGTATGCACTCTTTGAAGTTCAATTAAATTTTGAATAAGAGTTTCTTGTATTTTTATATGCTCTTTCTTACTATCAGAAGGAACACTCTTTTTTTCCATGGTTTATAGAGGGAAAAATTATTTATAAATGTTACCGATTACTGGTTTGAAGTAGTAAAGCTTAAAATGGTGTGTTTTATCTAATAATTAAGGATCCGTAGTATAATGGTTAATATGTCCGCCTCCAGAGCGGACGATGGGGGTTCAATTCCCTCCGGGTCCATTCTTCTTGTTAGAAATTGAATAAAAAATAAGGAAAAAATAAAAATAAAAGAGATTACTTTTTAACTGCTTGCTATACTGAAAACATTTTTTATAGCTACAATAATAGTTGCTGGGACGAAGATTGCTGACAGAGCTGAGAGAACGCCATCTATGTATGGTACGCTATTCATTATACTTTGACCGAAAAAGCTTGCAATAATAAGAACTGTTCCAGACATAAGGAATGGAGTAACTTCTCTACTTCCTACATTCAATAACCCTACGATTAGTCCTATTACTGCTAATGCTGTTAGTACTCCAGGTGTTATTCCTACAAGACCAAAGACAATAGCTAGTATTACTCCTATCAAAAAAGCCCAGCTTCCAATGAGACTTACTGTTTGTTTTGCCATAGTTATCCTCCCTTGCAATAATATGAGAGATATTTGATTTAAATACATTCAGTGTATTAAGGAAGACAACAATATTGTTTTTATTACTATAGCAAACTTTAAAAGAGGTTTCTTTAATGTTTATTTATGGTTAAGTTAAATAGAGATTTAGAGATAGGCTATGTTAGAGAAACATCGCAAGTTTTACCAGTTTTAAGAGAGACATTCAAGGCTATGGGTTTCGCAGATGATTTTAGGATTAATGGAAGGAAGAATGTTGTTTCATTTAGAGATAATGAGTTTGCAGTTGTTAGCGATTTAGAATATAATAGATTAGACTACATGCATAATGATAAGAATCCTTCAGTTTCAAATGCATTTTGTATCTTTCCAGAATATAATCCAGGATTAGGCTTAGCTTTTGTTAGAGAGGGATTTGTTGAGCAAGTTGTTGTTAGTACTATTCATGAATTTGGTCATTTGTTGGGAAATCCTTTAGATAATGTTCCTGATGAAGAAGCGAAGGCTTATGCTTTTGTTAATGCTGGTGCTAATTTAATAAAAGCTAGAAATATAGGAGGGTTAGGTGAAAAAGTAGGTTCCATTCTTAATAGAAAACCTTGCTTCAAAACTAGTCCAAATCATCATATGGCTCATGGGTTTGTCGCTAATTTAGTTGAACAAGGAATGAATCCTCTTGATTTGTATGAGATGTTATGTAATAGAAGTATTAGTGTTTGTGATTCTTTTGGAGAATTCTAATTACAATTAACTAATCTAATATTAATAAGTGTCGGCGCGCTGTCTACTAAAAGGGTAAAGAGCTGCGCCGACTGTGAATTGAATGTTATTCATATAGGTTGGCTTTATTTTGGTTTTTTAAATGTTACCCTAATCGTTTTAATTCTTTTATTTCTTCCCAAGTAATTGAAGAGCCTTTGAATTTTGTAGCATATAGTGCTGCTTCTAATGCTCTAGGACTTTTAATTTGGAGAAGGTTTTTCTTAAAAGCTACATAGACAAGCTCTGAAGAACGTATGAACTTATATTTTGAAAATATTTTAAAGTCTTTTTCAACTAGTTTTGCAGGAGTATGCATTTTTTTAGATATTAAATCTTCCAAGGCTCTTGGTTCTTCTGCTAGAAGACGAGTTGTTCTTTCATCTATCGCTATAATAGGTTCTATTCCTCTTCTTTCACATTCATCATATAGTGCCAAGCAAGTTATCTCTGCTTCGCTTACAATATCTAACCAGCGTCCATTTGCTTGAAGATAGTGATTTGCTTGATCTAAGAGAACTTTTGCTTCTTCTTCGATTATTTTTTCAGGAATTTCAAATGCTTCTGGCATTTCTAATACTCCAGATTCAATTAGTTCTTGAATTCTGAGAGCTTCAAGTTCAAATCTTTGAATATTTATTGGTTTGTCTACAGTTTCCCATTTTACTTTTTTGGTTATGAGAAATTTACCTGGAAATTTCTTCTTTAGTTCTGGCAAAATGTAAAGAAGACCATTCATTGCTAAATTTATTAGAGTTCCTGAATCGAAGATTAATGCTTTAGTCATGAGAAGAACTCCAAGGCCATTTTTGCTCTTTGTTTTGCAGAGAGTGCTGTTGCTATGTATTCATCAGGTTTTGATTGGCCTGCAAATTCAGATAATTCCCATTGTGTTAAACCAAGTAGCTTAGCTGTTTGTCCTAGAGATATGCCGTGCTCATACATCTTACTAGCCCTATTAATGCTTGATTTTCTGAGAGTTTCCTCAAGATAATGTTTAAGATTTGGAGAGGCAGATAGAATTGCTTGTCTTGCTCTTATTACATGTGATTCAAATGCTTCTAAGTTGTCTTCTTCTGCAGCTTTTATTGCTAAATCTAATGCCGAATTGAATCTTTGTACAAACCCTTGCCAGTTTTTTATTCTTTTATAATCTGACCTTTCTATTAATTTGCTTAATGCATATGAAATTATTCCTATTGCTGTACTGCCTGAATCTTGATTACATGCCGCACAGTGAATTGTCTGATTTGACAGCTCTTTTAGTTTTACTGCATCTTCTTTTTTTAATGAATCTTTTATATCTTTTAGGACAGTAATTATATGTTCTCTATCAAGGATCTTTTCTTTTTTAGAAACTTCAAAACTAACATCACCCATAAAGAATATAATCTGAATTATTATATAAATGCTTTCTATCTTGATTTTAACTAATAATCTTTAAACCAAAATCTATAAAAACTATCTATAATTATGAAGATTATGGAAAACAAACAGATTACTTTAAGAGAGATATACATAGAATTGAAGAATTTAGAGCAAACTCTAAAGAGAAAAGGAATAATCACGCAATTAGAGATATCTAAAAATAGCGAGATAGTTAGAGATTTTTCCGGAAAATCTCTAGATTTGGCTGATGAAGACTTGTTGGCAGAAGATTGGCTTTCTCCTGAAGATGAGGAAGCATGGAAAGATTTGTAGTTGGAGATATTGTCGTAGTAGCTTTTCCATTTACTGATTTATCTTCAACAAGAAAGAGACCAGCATTAGTTTTGTCAAATCTTGAAGGCGATGATATAGTTCTCTGTGAAATAACATCTGTAATTAGGAAAGATTCTTATGCTACTTTATTGGAGAATAAGGATTTACAATCTGGAAAATTAAAGACTAATAGCGTGATCAGACCTAATAGACTTTTAACTTTAGATAGAAGTAAGATAAATTACAAACTGGGAAAGATAAATGATTTAAAATTACAAGAAGTATTGGGAAAAATTAAGATAATTTTTAAAATAAAGTAACTCAGAATTATTTTTTCAAAACATTAATATACTAGTGATGCTTATATTAATTATGGAAGCAATTTTAGATACTAATTTCATTGTTTCATGTATGAAGAATGGAATTGATTTCTTTGCTCATTTGGAAGAAGCTGGCTTTAAGGTAGCTATTCCTAAAGAAGTTGTTGAAGAATTGAAGGATTTAAGACATAAAGTCAAGCATGATGATGGAGTTGCCGTTGATTTGGCTCTTGCTTTGCTTGAAAAAAGAGATTATAAGAGAATTAATCTTGGTAAGGGTAAAGTTGATGATAGACTTGTTAAACTCGGTAAAGAAGGAGCGTATATTGCTACTTTAGATTCTTATATAAAAAGAAGCGTTCCTAATACAGTTATAATTGATAGTAGGAAGAATGGTATTTTGATTGAGAGAAAATAACTATAGGAAGAATTTTTAAATTACCTTTTTCAAAAGAGTGAATGGAAAAAGAGGGTTCGTTACTGTCGTTTGATTCAAGTGGAAGAGTTATGCTTCCAGGACAAGAAGAGAATGAAGAAGAATTCAACAGTAATTTTGGAAGATTTAAACCTGATTTAAAGACGAGTGATTCTCTTGAATTTTTAAAACAAGATGAAGAAGAAAATAAAACTAATGGTAAATTGAATAGTATTTTTGATAATTCTTTCTGGAGCTTATATCAAGGAGATAAAAGGCTAGAACCTTTGAAGTTTACAAATGGAAAAACACAAGAAGATGTTGTTAGAGAGACTGTTGGTTTGATTAAATCTGGAAAGAAGATTGTTTTTATTCATGGTGCGTGTGGAACTGGAAAGTCTGCTATTGCCCTTAATATTGCTCGTGAATTAGGAAGAGCAAGTATCGTTGTGCCTGTAAAAGGCTTACAGAGACAGTATGAAGAGGATTACGTCCATAAGAAGCATGTTTTAAAGAAGAATGGAAAGAAAATGAAGATAGCAATGATTACTGGAAGAGACAATCATGATTCTATCATAATGCCTGGGAAAAGCTGTGCAGATCCTAATTTACCAGATACTATAAAATTTACTGATAAAAATTCTTATTTACTTCGAGATTATTATAAGAATAATCCTATAATAAATGGAAAGGATATGCCTGAGGTTAGAGATTTGAAGAGAATAAGTATTGCTCCTGCAAATCCTTATTGGAGTCCTATAGTTTCAAGTAATTATGATTTGCCTTTGAAAGATGCTAAGAAAAGAAAATATTTAGGATTAAGCGGCAAAGAATTTACTTTTTATCATAGAAAGCAAGGATGCAGTTATTATGATCAGTATCTTGCTTATCTGGAAGCAGATGTTATAATATTCAACTCTGCCAAATATAAGATAGAAGTAGCTTTGGATAGGAAGCCTGAGACTGAAGTGGATATAATAGATGAAGCTGATGAGTTTTTGGATAATTTTTCAAGTCAAGAGGAAATAAATCTTACAAGGTTGTATAATTCTCTTAAAACTATTAGATCTGAAAGCGAAAGCGTTGGAAAGACTGTCGATAAGATAAATGAATTGATAGAGTTGGAGGAGAAAAATAAAAAGGCAATAGGAATTGATGAGAATAAGATATTTGAGGCTAGAGAAACTTATATTATGAAGATAATTACTTTGTTAAATAGCGATAAAGAATTGCAGTCTGAAATCGAAATTGATGAGATGAATTATGCTAATAGAGTTTTAGAGATAGCTGAGGAGTTTAAGGAAATATTGAGTGATACTTATGTTCTATTTTCAAAGAAAGAGGATAATCTTATTGCTTCGATAGTTACAACTCAATTGTCTGGAAGGTTTAAAGATATAGTTAATAAAAATAAGGCGCTAGTTTTGATGTCTGGTACTTTGCATGGAAAAGATGTTTTGAAGAGTATATTTGGTTTAGAGGATTTTGCTTTTGTTGATGCAGAGACTAGTTTTCAGGGCCAATTAGACATATTTAGAACTGGAAAGGAATTTGACTGCAAGTATGAAAGCTTTTCTTCGGGGAGACATAGTAAGAAAGATTATTTTAAAGCTTTGAATGAATGCTTGAAGAAAGCTGAAAAGCCAGTGTTGGTACATGTCAATTCATTTGATGATTTACCTAATAGTATAGACAAGCAAGATTATCAGTTAGATGAACTTATATCTAAAGAAAAGTTGTATGAATTGCAAAATGAGGATAAGACTGGTAGATTAATTTCTTTGTTTAAACAAGGTATGAATGATAGATTATTTAGCACTAGGTGTAGTAGAGGGGTTGATTTTCCTGGAGAACAGTGTAGAAGTATAGTATTTACAAAATATCCTAATCCTAATGTTCAGGGTGTATTTTGGAAAGTTTTTCAGAAAACGCATGCAAGTCATTACTGGACTTTTTACAGAGATAAAGCAAGAAGAGAGTTCTTGCAGAGAATTTATAGGGGATTAAGAACGAAAGATGATCATGTATTTATTTTATCCCCAGACATTAGAGTTCTGAATGCTGTTAGACAGCTACAACAGAAGGTTTAAATTAAAAGAAGATTCTTAATATTCTAAATGGTGTATGCAGTTTACACGACTGAAAATTTTGATAAGGAAGTTGAAAAATTAACTAAGGAATATCAAGAAATAATTGAAAATTTGTATCTGAAAATACGCGATAATCCTTATACTAGCGATCAATTAAGATATAGACATTTAAGAGAGAAAAGAGTTAAAGAAAAAAGAATATACTTTTTAGTTTATGATGATTTACAAGCTGTTCTTCTTGTTACTATAAGTGGGAAGAAAGACCAACAAGCAACAATTAATCATATTGTTTATTATTTTGATGAATATAAAGAATATCTAAAAAGGCTATTAAAAAAGGATTAAGCTACTCTTCTTATTCTTCCTGCCTTGACATCTTCTAAACTTCTTTTGAATTGTCTTAATAAATCAAAATCAATCTTTTCTAGCTCTTTAAGTACGGCTGATTGTGCCTTCAATCTTTCATATTCTCCTTTTGATATGCTTACCATTTCCATATAGCTTATAGAGAATGGAAGTTTTTAATCTTTTCTATCAACATAACATTTAAAGAGTTGATTTTGTTATATTTATTACTGATGAAAGGAGGTTTTTATGGTTAGTAAATTATTAAAAAAGAACGGCGATAAGTTTTATTTTGTTTTCAGAATACTTGTAGGTCTTTTATTCTTCCTTCATGGTTGGATGAAAGTTACAGCAATTACTGGGGGCCAGATGGAATTTATGAGTTTAATGGGTCTTGCCGCAGTTATAGAGACAGTTGGAGGTATATTCATTGTCGTAGGCTTTTTGACTAGACCTGTTGCTGCAATTGCAGGTATACAGATGGTCTTTGCTTATTTCATGGCACATGCTTCTGGCGGATTAAGTCCATTAGCTAATAAGGGAGAGCCTGCTGTGTTGTTCTTTGTTGCGTTTCTAGTGCTTGCAGCACACGGTGCTGGAAGATGGGGACTTGACAACGAGTAAACAGATACCTTTTTATTCTCTTTTTTTCTTATTCTTTTATGAAAAAGAAGGTGGTTATTATTGGAGGAGGTTTTGCTGGTCTTTTTTTGGCTGAATCTTTAGGTGAGAAATTTGAAGTTATTTTAGTTGATTCAAAGCCTTTCTTTGAATTTACTCCAGGTATTTTAAGAACGATAGTTGAGCCTAAACATAAAGATAAGATTCAGGTTATGTATAAAAGCATTTTAAAAAATACTGGTTTTATTTTAGATTCTGTTAAAAGTATTGGTAAGAAAGTTAAATTAATTGATGGAGATGAATTGAGTTATGATTATTTGGTTGTATGTTCTGGTTCTGGATATAGAGAACCTATAAAAGAACAAAAAGTAGTCTTGGCTTCCAGAGCTAGTACGCTTATTGATGCTCATGAACAGTTGGAAAATGCTAGAAATGTATGTATAATTGGTGGAGGGACTGTAGGGGTTGAACTTGCTGCAGAAATTGCAACAAAGTATAATGGCAAGAAAATAAATCTTATTCATAGCAGAGAGAGATTAATGGACAGAGATAATCCTAAGGGCTCAGAGTATGCTTTATATTTTCTAAAAAAGAATGGAGTCGAGGTAATTTTAAATGAGAGAGTTATTACTGGAGACAAGAATAGTGTAGAAACTGATAAAGGAAGGAAGATTGACTCAGATATTGTCTTTTCATGTATGGGAATAAAGCCTAATTCAGATTTTATGACTGGAAAGATGAAGAATTGCCTTGATGAAAAAGGATTCATTAAAGTTAATGAATTTTTACAAGTTGAAGGTTTTCAAAATATGTTTTCTGCTGGAGATGTTAATAATTGTTTAGTTGAAAAAACAGCTCAAAATGCAAAAAATGAAGCCAAGATTGTAATGCATAATATTCTTGCTTTAGAAGAAGGAAAAGGACTAACAAAATATGATGAAACAAAAACACCGGTCGTTATAAGCCTTGGAAAGTTCAATGGAATCTTAGAATACAAGAGTTTTGTATTTACCGGAATACTACCAGCTTTTATGAAGTGGTGTGTTGAAAAGAAAGAGATGCTAAGTCTTTAGTTATCTTGTTCTTAATAATATCTCAGATAATATGTCTGCATAATTATTTCTTGGATCTGGTAATCTAATCGTCTTTCCAGTATGAAGTACTATTGTATTCCAATCTATATCTGAAAGATTACTTCCAAATTTAGACATTTCTTGTTTAGCTACATTTCCTCTTGCGTATGCCCTTGTGTTGGTTGGAGGATTCATTATTGCGTTTCTTACTTCTGCTTCAGTTGGAACAATTTCTATTCCACCCATTGATTTTAAGTCTTGAAATAAACTACCTGAGTTTAAACAGTGGTATTCTAAATTTACACTTCTTATTTCTTCATTGTTTGGAAGAAGACTTTCATTTTTCATTTTTCCTGCTAAAAGATGTCTTTTAGTTACCCAATCTAATACTCCGTAAAGCTGGTTAGGATCTTGTCCGAATCTTTGCAGACTAGTAATAACATAATCTGTTAGTTCAATAGTAAAATCTGTTTCTGCGTCTTTTCCAGATAATTCAGATCTTGCTCGATCGTTATATTTCTTTAACAAATTAAGAGCAGATCGTTCTCCAGGAGGCATACTTCTAATATGCCATCTATTTTGCGTTAGTAAAGGATCTTCTTGGATATCTTCAATTGTTGTTAAGTGTCTTAAATCTTCTATTGCTTCTCTAGGATTATATTCTATTTTAGGAAGACATCCATTTTCGGCTAGTGCAATCATATTTCTCATGAATCCGACTTTTAACCATTCAGCATTATCTAACATATTACTATCATTACTTGTATGATGGAATAAATATTCTCGATGATTATCAGTCCTTTCATCTCTACCATCAATTAGAAATCTCTTATTTTCTTGACTTGTATCTATAGGACCTTCAGGATTAATGGATGCTACTAATTCTGGATGTACTTTCGTTGTTACTTTCGCCCTTTGAGATATATCATATTGTCCATAAGTTCTTAAGTTTCCTGAACCAGTTATCAGCTTTTCAAGAACTGCTGGTAAGACTAAATCTATTCTTTGAGATAGACTCAGAGTAGTGGTATAATTCATATGTGATCCCCAACTTGTTTTAGCATCTACATTATTTTTATAAATTAATATTTCAGGATGATCTCTTACTGCTCTAACTATGATTCTTTCCATTGCTCTTTGCCAAATTAAGAAATCTCTTATAGTTCTAGTTTCAGGGGTACAGATTTCCCACATTTTCATATCTCGGTATATTCTTCCCCCGTTTGGTAACCAATAATTTATTTTGAGCTCAAATTCGCCTGTTGGTTCAAAAAAACCTTCTTTTAGTAGACTAGTTTTTAGAATCTCATCTTTAATATCATGCAGCCCATCAATATGCTGCACTCCTAATTCAGTTTCCAAACCCATTACATCTGGTGGAGATCGTCTTGTCATTAAAAAAGCAAAAATCAGATGTTTTTAATCTTTTAGCTATTTCTTAATTATCTTAAAATATGAGTGCTTTCTAAATCTGTAATTATCTTTTGTAAACACTCGTGGCTATATTCCCAAGGGTCTGGCATAGATATGGTTTTATCGCTACTTCCATAAACTAAACTGATTCTATCCCAAGTTGAAAATTCTATTTTCCAATCAGGATTAATTCTTCTAGTTAATTCTGTAATAACGTTATGTCTTAACAATGCTCTAGTTTTAGGAGGATTTTTCATCGCTTCAGTTATTTCTCTTCTTTCAAGTAGCTTTTCTACTAATCCTAATTCCTCCATTTGAGCAAAAATACCTTCTTCATCTAATCTGCTATAATCATATGCATTGCTTTGTACAAGAGGATGTGTATATGGAAGGCATTCTCTTTCCTTAAACTTCTTAAGGTTGGTAAATAATGTCGCCCAATCTAATCTACCATATAGAGAATTAAGATCATTACCTGCTCTTTCCAGTCTTTTAAGAGCATCATCCCACAAATCTATACAAAAATCGACTTCTGAATCTAATCCCTTAAGATTTTTTCTTGCAGAGTCATTATATGCTCTTGCAATTTTAATTGGATCTTTCCATTCTCTTTCCGTCCCTTTTAACCTCCATGAGTCAGTCTGTTTTATAATATCTTTTATATCTTTTATTGCATATCTTTTTTTATAATTAATTTTCGGTAGCAATTCGTGTTGGTGAAGCAAGTATACAAGTCTTCTAGCCCCTCTTTTTAAGAATAATGCATATTCACACATATTTGGATCGTTGTTACTGCATTGAATTCTTTCATAATTTTTGAACTCTCCTAGATTTTCTTCAACTTTTTCAATTAATCCTCTTTCACCTCGTCCGTTTTCATCACGGCTTGCAAAGCGGTTTATTCTGTCTATATCTTGAGCTGATTGTGCTATTCTAAACTTTCCTTTTTGAGATAAGTGACCTGCACCAGTCCATAATTTTTCTATTATTGTAAAAAGTATGAATGGGTCTTGCTTATCCTCACTTATTGGGACAAAATAATTATCGTGAGCTCCAAAAGAATTGCTTCTTTTACCACTATCTCTTACATTCTTATAAAATAATGGCTTATTTCTATCTCCAAAATAATCTAAAAGTAATTTTTCCATTGCTTTTTCGTAACGTACAGAATCTCTTACTGAAGCACATTCAGGAATACATATTTCAGGATGAGCGCAATCTTCATAAATGAGACCACCATTGTTAAAAAAGCTTAAATCTTCATGCAAGACTTCCCCAATATACTTATCTCTAAAACTTGCGTAATCTACTCTTCCTTTTCTCATTTCTATTCTTTTATCTAATTCTATTCCTATCTCGATGTCTGCGCCTAAAATTATTCTAGTTTCCATTTAATCTAGAGAGCTTTTGTAACCTTTTTAATAATTATGTATTTAGAATATTTTACTTTTTAGCTTCTATCTTAGTTATATTATGCATATATGGAACTAGGACTTTTGGAATAGTTATGCTTCCATCTTTGTTCTGGTTGTTTTCTAGAATTGCTACCATTATTCTAGATGTTGCTAGTGCTGTGTTGTTTAATGTGTGGACAGAACCTTTGTTTCCTTGTTTGTCTATGAATTTTATTCCTATGTTTCTTGCTTGATAGTCTGTGCAGTTTGTGAGAGACATTATTTCTCCATATTCTTTTGTTGTCGGGCGATAGACTTCAAAGTCTGCTGAACGATATTTCCAGTCTGCTAAATCTCCTGAACAGATTTCAATGATTCTATAAGGCAAATCAAGATCTTGTAGAATATCCTCTGTGTTTTTCATTAATTCATCATATATTTTTATTGAGTCATCAGGGTGGCAGAACGCAAATTGCTCCACTTTATTGAATTGGTGGGTTCTCCATAAACCTTTATCATTTATTCCATGTGCTCCCACTTCTTTTCTAAAGCACATTGTGTAAGAAAAGTATTTTTTAGGCATTTCCCAAGACTTTAATGTTTGTTCTGCGTGCAATGCTAGAAGAGCTTGTTCTGAGGTGCCAATTAAATGTAGGTCTTCATCTTTTATTGAATATACTGATTGTGCAATTGCTGCTTTATCCATGGAGGCGAAGATTTCCTTCCCATGAAGCATTAAAGGCGGTTCAATGTATGTGTAGCCTTTTTTATACATAGAATCAATTGTAAATCTTATTAGTGCTTGATTTAACAAAGCTAGTTCATTTTTTAAGTAATAGAATCCTGAGCCTGAAGCTTTAGCTGATGCGTCAAAATCTGCTAAGTCTAAGCTTTCTGCTAATTCTACATGATTCTTTATAGGAAAGTCAAATTTCTTTATCTTTCCCCATTTTTTTATTTCTACGTTTTCAGAAGCGTCTTTTCCTAAAGGCGTTTCTTTAGACATTATGTTTGGAAGTTCAGATAACATTGAATTTATCTCTTCCATTAATTTATTTGATTTTGATTCTACCTTTTCAATTTCTTCTGGGATGCTTTTTGCTTTTTTCAATAGTGTTTTTGCATCTTTCTTAGCCTTCATTGCCTCATTTATCTGCTTTGAAATTGTGTTTCTTTCCGATCTTAATTCATCTGCCTGGCTTTTCATTTTTCTCCAAGCAGTATCTTTTTCAATTATATTATCAACTAGCTTTAGCTTTGGAGTTTGTGCTTTTCTTTTTATGTTATTTATTACTATTTCAGGATTTTCCCTTATTAGCTTTATATCTATCATGTTAATTCATGAACTTTAACATATTTAAATGTAAAGGAACTTGACCAAAACTTAATCCTAAAGGACAGAGTTCCTTTATCATCCTAAAAACTAGTGCTTTGCACATAGTTTTTCTGATGTTAATTTCAGGCAAATTTAAATAGATGTTTGTAATTTAGATTATACTCAAGAGGCACATAGTTTGTTAAGCGAATATTTTCAGAGCGTTAGTGTGTTTTATTCAGCCCTAATTGGAGGTTTGCCTCCTGTTTGGTCTCAAGTTTTTATTGTTGTTCTTGCTGCTTTGTTTATAGTAGTTATCTCTTTATTTATATGGCAATTTTATAAATCTCTATCTAAGAGAGATTTAATTGAACTCAATTTAGATCAGTATAATACTGCTGAACATCCTGTAGCTGAGAAAATATTTAGCGTTATATTGTATTTCCTTGAAAATGTAGTAATAATGCCCTTACTTATCGTTTTGTGGTTTGCTGCACTTTCAGTAGTTATATTAGTTATTTCACCTGAATCTCAGATAGAACATATATTATTCTTAAGTGCTTCACTTGTATCAGCTATTAGAATTTTAGCTTATTCAAATTCAGAATTGGCTACTGAATTGGCTAAGTTGTTTCCATTTATAACTCTCTCTGTTTTCTTGATTTCACCTACTGGATTGGCTTTTCTAGATATGAATAAACAACTTTCAGAAATACCTTTCCTTTTTGCTGATGTTTTTTACTTCTTATTCGCTATATTTATTATAGAAGTAATATTGAGATTGATTTATTCTATTATCTTGACTTATAAGAAATAATAGATTTATTCAAATGCAGATAAATCTTTTCCTTTTCTTAGATTTGCAAAGTGTTCTTTCCCTATCTTTTCATATATCTTTTTTGATGTTCCAAACTTCTCTATTAAATGCGAGGCGTAATCTCCCCCTAAGTGATGAGGTACTATAACATAATCAATTCCATTCTTGTAGAGATTTAGTGCTGTTCTTGGCTGTTCTGCTGTTGCTATAAGTGCCGCTTTGCTATTAATCTCTTTAAGAGTTTCTTTTATAGCTATATTTGCATCTTCTTGAGGAATTGTAGATATGACTAACTTCGCTTTTTCAAGGCCTATTTCTGAGAGGAAATTTCTATCGCTTGCATCTCCATAAATTGCCTCTATGTTTTCTTTGTTTAATGCAATTATAACTTTAGGATTATAGTCAATTACAACAACTTTGGCATTCATTTTTTTCAAAGATTGAATTACTTTATATCCTATTCTATGATATCCAAAAACAAAAACTTCATATTCTTTTTTCTTTTCTTTATTATCTATTCTATGATGTTTAGCTTCAAAAATACTAAGTAGGTTAGATAACTTGCTAAAGATGTGATGTGAATAATATATGTTATAACTGCTTATACCTATAGTTATTACTGCAATTAGAACTAGGAGACTCATCATTTCCTGATTTATATGCCCTAGGTTGAATCCTAATAGGATTAGTATAAGCGAGAATTCAGAGACTTGTGCTAGGCTTGAGCTTGTTAAAAAGTTAGTTCTTTTTGTATATCCGAATAATTTCAATACAGACATAATTATCAGAGGTTTTCCTATAATTATAAAAGTTGAAAATATTAATGCAGTTTTTATGAGTGAAGGAGTTATCGCTTCTGCTAATTGGCTTCCAAAGAATACGAAGAATAAAACCATAAAGAAATCTCTTAGAGGCTTCATCTTTCCTCCAATCTCTAGGGTGTATTTTGAAGAAGCTAAAGACATACCAGCTATTAATGCACCTATTTCAAGAGAAAATCCTAGATAATCAAATAGAGCGGCTAAAATTAAAGCCCAGGCAATTCCAAATAGAAATAGTCCTTCTTGATTTTTAGCCAAGTACCCAAGCATTCTTTCTTGTAAGAAACTTGTTACAAAAAATATAATCGCTATTAAACCAATTATTATTCCTAGTTTTTGGAATATAAATATAAATGAGCTTCCTTTTTGTATAAGGGGAACGGCCATTAATGCAATTGCAGCTACTAAATCTTCTACAATTAAAATACCTAAAGTAAGTCTTCCATGTAATGTATCTATTTCTTTCTTATCTGCCAGTATTTTAACTACAACTACTGTTGAAGAGAAGGCAATTGCAGCTCCAAGATATAGTGCAGTTGTATTTTGGAATCCAATTGCTGTTGCTATGAGGAAACCTATTCCACCAGTAAGAGCTATTTCTACTAATCCTGCAAGTGTCGCTACTTTTCCTACTTCTTTCATAACTCTGAAGTCAAGGCTTAATCCTACAATGAATAAAAGAAATGCAACTCCTATATGTGAGAAGACCTGCAATAGACCAGTTGTTTCATTTGCTGGTCCTATTAAATTAAATGCAAGAGGACCAACTAAAATTCCTGCAATTAAATATGCAATAATTGGGGGCTGTTTTATGAGTCTCGCAAACACAGTTAACAGTGCAGAAATACTAACGATTAAACTAATGTAAAGCAACACCTCTTGAGCCATAAACAATTTAGCAATATATGTTTTAAATAGCTTTTTATAGGCAGTAATTTTTTATTTATGTCAAGAACTTATGGTTCTTGAGCACAGAAAATCAGTAGATTTTCTGGTCAGGAAAATAGCAGGTATTTTCCTGCATCCAAAAAACGAGTGCTTTATGCACATCGTTTTTTTGATATCATATTCATCCCGCTTTGGCTGGGATGGAAGAGCCCATCGCTCGCGGCGCGGTGGGCTCACTTCATTTTAATTATCTGCTATTAATTCTATAAATAATTCATCACAAGCTTTAAAAAGCAATTTTCTCTCAACAAGTCATGGCGAAAGTAAGAATAAAGTTGGCGAGCATAAACATAGACGAGTTGAACCCTGTAATTGCTAGTATAAAAGATATTACTGGAAGAGCAGGAGTTATTATGAGGGGCCCTATACCTATTCCTACAAGAAGATTAAAAGTTACAACTAGAAAGAGCCCATGTGGAAATGGAACAGCTACTTTTGACAGATATGAGATGAGAGTTCACAGAAGAATTATAGATATTCCTGCTGAAGATAGAATATTACACCCAATTATGAAACTTCAGATTCCAAGAAGTGTGCAGATTAAGATTGAGATGAAGGATTAATTCTACAAGCTTTCTTAGAAAGAAACCTTCTAGGAGTTCAAAGAACTAAAATACTTTCTTGATATGTCAAGATTTAATAAAATCTTGAGCACCCAAAAAATGAAATATTAATAATTTTTTATATGTCATCTTCCTTTATTACTTAACTAATTCAAGGGCTTCTAAGGCTATTAATCTAACTGACTCTATCATCTTTCCTTCCTCTGCTTTCAATTCATCTTTTGTGAACCATCTTAGCTTTTCCTGTTCATCTGTTTCAAGTTTTTCATAATTGTTTTTACATTTTCCTAGGAATACAAAATTAATATGTTTGTTGTGGTGTGGAACGGTATCTATCTGCAGAAGATGCGATCTTACATAGTGTGTGTTACCAGTATTTTCTCTTTTTTCTTTTTGAAAGAATTCAAAGTCAAATCCAGTTTCTTCTTTTACTTCACGAGTTATTGCATCTTCAGGTGTTTCTCCAGGATCTACATGTCCTCCAACTGGAATCCAAGCCTGCATGTTTTTATTCCAAGAAAGAAGAACCTTATGGTCAGAATTTACGAGATATATAGTAGCGACAAAGCATTTGTCTTTCCAGTTTATCTCTCCCATTATTTTTTCTCGATATCAAAATTTATAAAGATATAGTTGGAGATAAATGTATGATAGGAACAGTTGAATTGTTAAAATTGGTAAGAGAGAAAAAGCTTGTTGAGAATTTATGTGAGCGAGAGTTGAATAATCCTGAAGGTGCTGGTTTTGATTTACGTGCTGGTGAGTTCTTTAAATTGAAAGATGGGGAGGCTTTTCTTGGTGAAACTGAAAGACATACTCCTGAAACTGAGAGCATTGCAATATATGGAAAAGATAAAGAAATTATAATTAAGCCAGGAGAGTATTTTCTTGTTAAAAGTATGGAGAAAGTTAATTTACCTTTCAATGTATCTGCGATATTCAGGCCTAGAAGCACATTGCAGAGATGTGGATTAATGGTTGCTACTGCTGCTGCAAGTCCTGGTTACAGTGGTGAATTGACATTTGGACTTTTTAATGCTGGAAAAAATACTGTAAGGATTGAATTGGGAGCTAGAATTGTTCATGTTCTTTTCTTTGAAACTAGTGAGAATGTTTCTGCTTATAGAGGTCAGTGGCAGGGTGGAAGAGTTTCTACTGAAGGTAAGAAAGAAACGCAGGTTTAAAGATATTACGTCTACACCATAGAAAGATATATAAATGATGTGGACGTAAGTATATCATGGCCTATACAGAAATTAAACAAGTTAAATCAAGGAAATATAGTTATCGAGTTCAATCTGTAAGAAATGGTAAAGAGGTCAATAAGAAAAGAGTATATTTGGGAGTTGATTTAAATGAAGCTGAATTAATTGAAAAAGAAAAAGAGGCTGATAAGAAGTTAAATTTGCTATCGACCTTACTATCTAATGAAGAGGAGAAGGAACTTCATAAATTAAAAAAATTATATTTATCTCAATCTAAAGAAAATCTTGAAAATAGATATGAGGCTTTTATATCTCTTTTTACTTATGATTCTACTAATATAGAAGGCAATACATTAACTTTACAGGAAACTTCACAATTACTATTTGAAAATATAACTCCTAGAAAGTCTTTAAGAGAGATAAATGAAGTAGTTAATCATAAAAAAGCTTTTGATTATCTTTTAGAAGAAAAAGAGGATGTTTCAAAAAAGATTATCTTAAAATTGCATGAGTTGGTTACTAAGGATACTCTAAAAGAGGAATTATTGTCACAAGTTGGTAAATATAGGAAACTTCAAGTTTTTATTAGAGGAGTTAATTGGCTACCCCCAAAACCTGAAGAAGTATCTAAAGAGATGCAAATTCTATTATCTTGGTATTCTAAGAATAAAAATACGTTACACCCATTAATTTTAACAGCCTATTTCCATTCAGCTTTTGAAACAATTCACCCATTTATAGATGGAAATGGTAGGGTGGGCAGACTTTTGATGAACTTTATTTTAAGAAAAAATAAATATCCTATGATAAATATTCCTAATAAAAGCAAATATATTTATTATGCTGTTTTAGAGTCTGCTCAAGTTAAAGGAGATTTGAGACCTTTGGTTAAATTCCTATTTGATTTAATGAAACAAGAAAGCTTAAAATTCTAAATTTTTAACTAGATTTCTTATCAAATTCTCTGTCTTTTTCATTGAAACCGCCTACTACTGTGATTTCTCCTTTAATTGGAGGATGTGATTCATATTCAATTAGTTTAAAGTCATCGATTGTGAAATCGTCAAGATTCTTTTTTTCTGGATTAATCCAGATTTTTGGAAATGGTTTTGGTTCTCTAGATATTTGTTCTTTGACTTGTTCGTAATGATTTCCGTAAATATGTGTGTCTCCTAGAAAATGTATGAATTCTCCTGGTTGGTATCCACATATCTGAGCTAGAATCATTGTTAGCAAGGAGTATGATGCTATATTGAATGGGACTCCTAAGAAAATATCGCAACTTCTTTGATATAGTGCTAATGATAGTTTTCCGTTTGTTACATTTATGTTATAGAATGCGTGGCAGGGCGGAATTGCCATTGTCGAACCAGGTTCTGACATTTCATATATAAATTCAGGATTCCAAGCAGAAACACAGACATGTTTTCTATCTGGATAGTTTTTAGATTTCCAAACTGCCCAAGCTAATTGATCTATTAATTTTCCATTCGATGCTTGCCATTTTCTCCATTGCCTTCCGTATACTGGACCTAGTTCTCCCCACTTTTGAACGAATGGATCTGACTCTGGAAGTTCTTTTATCTTTTTGATTAATTCATCCTGAGTTAAAGCAGGAACTTCTCCTTTTTCCATTGCTTTTTTGTATGCTTTGAAAGGCCAGTCATCCCAGATATGAACTTCATTATCTACAAGATATTTTACATTTGTTGCACCTTTTATGAACCAAATTAATTCATGTATGATTCCACGCATAAATACTTTTTTAGTTGTTAGAAGCGGGAAGCCTTTTGATAAGTCATATCTCATCATTCTTCCAAAAACAGACTTTATTTTTGTTCCTGTTGCGAAATCTGTCTTTTCAAAACCATTATCCATAATATCTTTTAATATGTCTAGATATTGATGTTCTGGATGTCTGTCACCTTTTTCCATAATTTGTTTAGAGTTGTAAGTTATTTAAGCTTTATTGGTGTAAGATGTAATCTTTATTGTTATTTAATAGGACAATAATACTTATATAATCTATTTATTGAGTAGGGAAATGATTAGTTTAATTGCAGGTGTTGCTAAGAATGGAGTTATTGGAAATAAGAATGAATTGCCTTGGCATATAAAAGAGGATTTACAGAGGTTTAAAGTTTTGACCCTTGGAAAACCAGTCATTATGGGGAGGAAAACTTTTGAGTCTATAATCATGGTGCTTGGAAAACCTTTACCTGGAAGGACAAATATTATTGTAACAACAAATGTAAGTTATAAATTTGAAGGATGTGTTGTTTGTAATTCTATTGGAGATGCTTTGAAAAAAGCCAAGGAGATAAGCAGTGAAATTTATGTTATTGGTGGACAGAAGATTTATGAGCAGACTATTAAATTAGCTGATAAATTGGAGATAACTTCTGTTCATAAAAACTATGAAGGAGATGCTTATTTTCCTAAGATAGATGAATCTTGGCAGGAATCAAAGAGAGAAGATAAAGATAGTAATGGCATAACGTTTAGTTTTATTACTTATGAGCGAAAAAAGAGTAAGAAAATTGTTGGTAAGAGCTTGAAAGATGTTGATTTTGATTCTTATATTTTGATAAGAAAAGAAAAAGAGAGACAGCAGAAAACAATAAATTTGATTCCTTCTGAGAATTATGCTTCTGAAGCAGTTATGGAGGCTAGTGGAACAAGTTTGATAAATAAATATGCTGAAGGTTATCCTCATAAAAGGTATTATCAGGGAAATAATGTTGTTGATGAAGTTGAAGATTTAGCTATTGAAAGAGCTAAAAAGATATTCGGTGCTGAGCATGTTAATGTTCAGTCTTATTCTGGAAGTCCTGCTAACTTTGCTGTCTTTTTGGCTTTGCTTGCGCCTGGTGATAAATTTATGGGACTCGATTTAGGATGTGGAGGGCATTTGACTCATGGAAGTCCAGTCAATTTCTCAGGACAGATTTACAAGCAAATACCTTATACTGTTGATAAAGAAACTGGCTTATTGAATATGAAAGAGATTAGGGAAATAGCTTTAAGAGAAAAACCTAAAATGATTATTTCTGGATTATCTGCTTATCCTAGAATTGTTGACTTTAAAGCATTTCAAGATATTGCTGAAGAGGTTGGAGCAGTTCATCTTGCTGATATTTCCCACATAGCTGGATTAGTTGCTGCTGGAGTCCATCCAAGTCCATTTCCATTTACAGATGTTGTTACAACTACTACTCATAAGACTCTTAGAGGGCCAAGGGGAGCAATAATAATGTGTAAGGAAAAATATGCAAAGCAGATTGATAAGGCCGTTTTTCCAGGATGTCAGGGAGGACCTCATATGAATTCAATTGCTGCTAAGGCTGTTGCATTTAAGGAAGCTTTAAGTGATGAATTTAAGGAATATGGTCAGCAGATTGTTAAAAATGCAAAAGTTCTTGCCCATACTCTTTCTAAGAATGGAATAAAATTAGTTACTGGTGGAACTGAAAATCATCTTATTTTAGTTGATTTAAGAGATAAGGGAATTGGATTAGGAAAACAGGTTGCTGTTGCTTTGGAGGAAGCTGGAATTGTATTAAATGCTAATTCAGTTCCATTTGATACTTCAACTCCATTCAAACCGAGCGGAGTAAGACTCGGGACACCAATGGTTACAACTAGGGGAATGAAAGAAAGTGAGATGGAGAAGATTGGAAATTGGATATCTGCTATTATAAGAGATGTTAATAATTCAGAGCTTAAAGCAGCTATAAAGAGAGATGTTGAAGAGTTGTGTGCTAAGTTTCCGATTTATAATTAATTTTGAAATATCTTTTGTATAACCGTATACTTTATAATGGCTGAATTTACATTATTTTATGGTTAAACCAGGATTGTTTATATGTATAGAAGGAATTGATGGCTCTGGAAAGAGTACACAGACTAATCTGCTTATTCAACATATTGAGGATTTAGATAAATATATCGATGTGTTGAAGACACATGAGCCTTGGAGAAGTAAGGAGATAAAGAAGAAATTGAAAGAAGATAAAGATGTTTATTCTAATGAATTTAAATTAGCTGAGTTATTTACACTTGATAGAGCCGAACATACAAGAGAGTTAATTGTTCCTAGTTTAAGAAAAGGAATATTTGTTATTGGAAGTAGGTATAGTATGTCTACTCTCGCTTATCAATGGGCTCAGGGTGTCGAATTAGAGAAATTACTTGATTTACATAGAGGAAAAGGAATTTTAATTCCCGATTTAGTGCTTGTTTTTGATTTGCCCGTTAAGGAAGCTTTGAAGAGATTAAAGAAAAGAGGAATTGCTAAAGATAAATTTGAGAAAGATAGTGAGTTTATGAAAACACTTATAGAGAAGTATAGATTACTTGCTAAGATGGCTAATAATAAAGAAGGCAACTTACCTTTTGGTAAAGTTGCTGTTATCAATGCAAATAAGAGCATAGAAAATGTGCAGAAGCAAATTAATAAAGTATTTGATGAAGTTTATAACGCGTGGAAAAGTAAGTAAGTTATTCTAAATGTCTTCTAATCTCTGATAATCTATCCAATAATAAATCAGGTCTTGCTTTTGTTAATTGATCTCTTGTATGGTAACCTGTTGTAAGTCCTACTGACATGACTTCTGCTGATTTTGCTGCTTTTATGTCATGTGTAGTGTCTCCAAAATATGCTGTTCTTAGTGGATTAACTCCTGTGCTTTTTAAAATTGCTCTTATTCCTAGATTTTTGTCTCTGCAATCTCCATCTATTCTATTTAGATAAGGTGTTAAATTGTATCTTTCTGCTTCGTGTTCCAGATTACCTTGAGGATGGCTACTTAATATTGCTATTCTCTTTCCTGAATGGGCTAGATATGCGAGTGTTGCAAATGCATCAGGATATGCTTGAGGTAAAATACCTGCTTGAGTTACTGCATTAAAATTCAGTCTGTATTGTTCCCTTACTCTCTCTCTTCCTCCAACAGTATTAAGGCCTGGAAGGCGTTTCGCCATCCAATCGTCAACTGTTAATTCATGTGTTGTTACCCATTCTTCAAATTTTATTTTAGGTAAGCCATAAAATTCCCAGAGGGCAACATTTGCGTGGAAAACAGGTTGTCTGTCATCACTTACTGTGCCAGACCAGTCAAATGTAAATAAATCTATATCTTTTAGATTTCTAACCATGATTTTCTTCTAATTTTAGCATTTATATTGATTATTGTTCTCTATTAATAATAAGACTTAAAAGCATAGTTAATTCTTTGATAATTAGGCTGATGTTGAGCAGTGGTAGCTTACTTGCTTGGAGAGCAAGCTTCCGTAAGGTTATGCAGGTTCGATTCCTGCCATCAGCGTTTATTTTTTTTGAGATTTAGAAGGATTTAAACCATAGATCTTACTAAATATAATATGATAAAAGGTAAAGGTAAAGTTAATTCTAAAAAATCTGGAGAAAGTTTACATAAGATGCCTACAGATTTACAGAAAGTTATAGTGGCGTTTCCAGCTGTGAAGGCGAAATGGGAAGACATTACTCCCCTTGCTAGGAATGAATGGATTTGTTGGATTGAATCTGCCAAGAAAGCTGAGACAAGAGAAAAGAAACTTGAGAGAATATGTGAGGATCTCTTAAATGGAAAACGCAGGCCTTGTTGTTGGCCAGGATGCAATCATCGCTGATAAGTTTTAAATAAGTCTGAATAATATAAATAACTATGGATAAAATAATAAAAAGAGCACTTCTTGACTCGGTTGGAACTGCTTTATACATAATTCTGGTTGTGTCATTTATATTTTCTCTTCAAATGTTCTCAGAAAAAGAAGATATTATAATTATTCCAATTGCCATGCTTATGCTTTTTGTATGTTCAGCAGCTATTACTGGTTTTTTGGTTTTTGGAAAGCCAGTAATGTTGTATATTGATGGAAAAAAGAGAGAAGCAGTCTCCTTATTAGGTTATACTGTAGGAATGTTGGTACTTTTAACTCTAATATCTTTTATTTCTTTGATAGCATATTTTAGTTTGTTTAAATAATTAGTATAATTTTATTACATTTTTTACTTAAAGATTAGGATAATTCTTTCTTAAGAAGTTTATGGGCTGTATTGATTCTCTGGAAACACTCATGATCTCCTTGAGGCATGTCTGGGTGATATTTTCTTGCCAGTAATTTATAATTTTTATTTATTACTTCAATATCCATTTCATCAGGCGAAACACAAAGAGTTTCTCTTGCTTCTTTGCGTTGTTCAACTAAATCATCATCTTCTGTAAATTCGCGTACAAAATCATCAATGAGAATTTCTTTGGAAAGAAGCCTTGCTACTTCAATTTTTAAGACTTTTTCAATAATTGCAAGATTTTCAACAAAGGTAGGCATTAAGCCATAACTATACTTCAAATTTCTACCTTGAAAATACCAAGATACGGAAGCAGGGAGTTTTTTCTGCGCAAGTACCTGCATAGGTATTTTTATGCTGTGTCTTTCGACTCCAAGTGGTCTTAAAATTAAGACAATGCTATTTTCAATTTGTGTTGCACGTCTTCCAAAAGAGTTAGTAATTCGGGAAGGGGCAATTTCGTGACCTTTAATTAATACCATCGAGATATAGCAAAAAAGACGTTTATAAAGCTATTTCATGCTTAGAAATAGCTCTAAAAGAGGTATGCGATAATTTATAAGTCTACTTTTAGCCTCTTATAAACATGGAACAAGAAAAAATGACGGAAAAGGAATACCTTGAGAAACTGGCTAGATTGCAGGCAGAGTTTGAAAACTTTAGAAGAAGAACAGAGACAGAAAAGAGAGAAAATGCTAGTAATTCAAACGCGAATTTAATCTTACAGCTTTTAGAAGTTTTGGATAATTTTGAAATAGCTATTAAATATTCTGCAGATCCTGGAATAAAATTAGTTTACTCTCAATTATATAAAATTTTGGAAAGACAAGGGTTAAAACAAATCAAGACAGATGGAAAGTTCAATCCAAATATCCATGAAGCCGTGATCAAGGAAGAGGGAGAAACATATGGGAAGATTCTTGAAGAAATAAAGAAAGGATATATGCTAAATGATAAGCTTATAAGGGCATCAAAAGTAAGAATATCTATTTTAAAGGAAAATAAAAAATGAACAAAACAATTGGAATAGATTTAGGCACAACATTTTCGGCAGTAAGTGTAATGGAAGGCGGAAAGCCAAAGATTATTCCTGATTCAGAAGGTAAAAATACCATGCCTAGTGTCGTTTCAATCAATGGAAATGATATACTTGTTGGTGAAGTTGCTAAAAGAGGGGCAGTTGCAAATCCTACAAGCACTATAAGAAGTATAAAAAGAAAGATGGGGACTAAAGATAAAGTAAGAGTAGGAGAAAAGGAGTATACTCCTGAAGAGATCTCGGCAATGATTCTACAAAAGTTAAAGAAAGATGCAGAAGCTTACTTAGGACAAGAAGTAACTGATGCAGTAATTACTGTCCCGGCTTATTTTGGAGATGCACAAAGAAATGCTACTAAAGATGCGGGAATTATTGCAGGATTAAACGTAAAAAGAATAATTAATGAACCAACAGCAGCAGCATTAGCATATGGTTTGGATAGAGCAGAAGACCATACTATTCTCGTGTTCGATTTTGGTGGAGGAACTTTTGACGTTTCTATTCTAGAACTTGGAGGAGGAGTATTTGAAGTTAAATCTACTAGTGGAGATAATTATTTGGGTGGAGATGATATAGATGATCTTATTATTGATTACTTGGCTGCTGAGTTTAAGAAAATAAATAATATTGATCTAAAAACAAATTTAGTTTCATTACAAAGACTGAGAGATGCTGCTGAAATTGCAAAGATTGAACTTAGTTCAGTTCAAGAAACAAAAATAACAATTCCATATATCCATACAGATGCTCATGGACAAAAGCATTTAGATGTAACTCTTACTCGAACAATGCTAGAAACAATCTGTGAAGGAATATTTGAAAGACTTAAAGGTCCTACAAAACAAGCTTTAAAAGATTCAAAAGTAGCAAAGATAGACAAAGTAATTTTAGTTGGAGGCAGTACAAGAATACCTAAGGTTCAAAAATTAGTTCAAGAAATAACTGGATTAGTTCCAGACACCTCCATCAATCCGGATGAAGCAGTTTCTCTAGGGGCAGCAATACAAGGCGGAATTATAAGTGGAGAAATAAAAGATATCTTGTTATTAGATGTAACTCCATTAACATTAGGAATTGAAGTTATGGGCGGATTACGCGCTTCATTAATTGAGAGAAATACTACTATTCCAACCAAAAAAAGCCAGGTATTTACAACTACTGTAGATAACCAGCACTCTGTAAATATTCACGTTTTACAAGGCGAAAGAGAAATGGCTGATGACAATAGATCATTAGGTATGTTTGACTTACAAGGAATTCCTCCTGCACCTAGAGGCATACCTCAAATAGAAGTTTCATTTGATATTGATACCAACGGTATTGTTCAAGTATCTGCTAAGGACTTGGGAACAGGAATAGAGCAAAAAATAATAGTTACCGGCGGAGCATTAACTGAAATGGAAATAAAGAAAATGATTAAAGATTCTGAAAAGTATAAGGAGCAAGATCAAAGAAAGAGAGAAAATATAGAAACAAGACAAGAAGGGGAAGCACTTATTCACGCAACTGAAAAAATGGTTGCGATGTATAAAGATAAGGTAGATGAAAATACTATAAAAACAATTACTAATGAAATTGAGGAACTGAAAATTCTAGTCCGAGACAATAACTCAAAAGCCATCAGAATAAAGATACAAGATATTCAAAGAGTCTCACAGGAAATAGGAATAAAAATATATCAGCAAACTGCTGCAGAAAATGCAAAAAATAAAAAAGTTATAAGTTTATAACTACTCCTTTTTGTTAATTTTATGGATAATTATAGGTCTTGTGTTGAATGTCCTTTTTTGGAGAGTTATAATACAAAGGATTTTTGCGGAGCTATGAAGATCAGGAGAGAGATACCTCCAAGTACCTTAGTTGATTACTGTTGGACTCCAGATCATAGAAATTGTATTAATTTTATAAGAGAAATAAAAGAGGTTAAGAGTGAGATAGTTGATTAAGGAAAGATATAAATAACTAATTTTCTTTTTTTGTTTATGAAAGCTAAAACTGTCAGAATAATATACTGGGTGTTTACTATTATCTTTTGTGCATTTATGTTGTTTTCTGGTGTTGTAGAGTTAATGCAGACTGAATCTGCACAAAAAGGTCTTATTGATTTAGGATATCCAGTTTATCTTAATTATATACTTGGAGTTGCTAAACTTTTAGGAGTTTTAGCTATTTTACAGAATAGATTTAAGGAATTGAAGGAATGGGCTTATGCTGGTTTTACTATTGATATTGTTGGAGCCGGAGCTTCATTTGTTTTGAATGGAATGGGATTTGCTTCCACTCTTTTCGTGATTCCATTCTTAGTAGTTATGTTTGTTTCTTACTTTTCCTGGAAGAAGCTTGAAGGGATTTAGTTAATTATTTAAACAACTTTTTATTGTATGTAATATGTCTTTATTAAAGAAAATTGCATTATTCTTTTTAATTTTTATAGGATTAATTATTTTATCTTTTGTTTCTTATTATATTTATTTAATTTCATTTTATTATGTTGCTAGTGGGCCAGTAGATGTTGACAAAATAGTTCTTAAGGCTATGGAACAAAGGGATCCTTCCATATGCAGTAAAATAAAAAATCCAGATCCTATTAAATGGAATAGTGAAGAAAGTTTGATTTCTGAATGCTACTATAAAATAGCCCATTTACTTAATGATGAAAATATTTGTGATTCTATTTCCATATCAATTAGTGCCACTTATAGGGATAGTTGTATTAGTGATATTGCTTTAGTAAAGAATGATTATTTCTTATGTGAAAAAATTAATGGGCAATTAAATAAAGGTTCGTGCTATAATAAATTTACACAAATAGGTATTGATGTTTCTGTCTGTGAAAATGTAGATGATTCTAATAGAGGTACTGAATTATCCGGCAGAGATTTATGCTACATTGGTTCTGTTAAATCTCGCGAAGATATTACCATCTGCGATGAAAAAATTAAGACTCTTAATTACAAAGATTCATGTTATACTATAATCGCTAGGGAAGTTAAAGATCCTTCAATTTGTGAGAAAATACAAAATAGCGCATATAATGATTTTGCTAAAAGAGATTGTATTGAGCAGTCTCAGAAAGTTTAACTATCAGATTAAAAATTACTACTTCTAAAAATCTTTGATAATTTTTATTATTACTTATACAACAATAAGTTTTATCTAATTGTATTAAAACTTACAACAATAAGTTTTATAAAACCAGAAAATTATTCTAGTGTTCGATGCATAAAATAAAAGAGATAAAGGGAAGGGAGATAATTGATTCAAGGGGAAATCCTACTGTAGAAGTTGATGTTATTCTTGAAAGTGGAGAGCTTGGAAGAGCGGCAGTTCCAAGTGGTGCGTCAACTGGAAGTCACGAAGCTGTTGAATTAAGAGATTTAGAGAAGAGATATGGTGGAAAGGGAGTTATGAAAGCTGTAAGAAATGTTAATGATGTTTTGAATAGTAAACTTAGAGGAAAGAGCTTTGGTCAGAGAGAGCTTGATGAAGAAATGATTAAACTTGATGGAACGGAAAATAAAGGAAATCTTGGTGCTAATGCTATTTTAGGAGTTTCAATGGCTTTCGCTCATGCTGCTGCAAAAGCTGAGAAGAAAAAGTTGTATGAGTATTTCAGAGATGTTGCTGATTTTGGAAATGAGTTTATTCTTCCTACTCCTATGATGAATATTTTGAATGGGGGAAAGCATGCGCATAATTCTACTGATTTGCAGGAGTTCATGATCATGCCTC
>ERZ1292625.1211-Hain-H41-01um-R1-1211-length-32495-cov-6_pt1 | contig 32495 bp, 43 predicted proteins | sample MGYA00564400_ERZ1292625 | MGnify/ENA primary metagenome ERZ1292625 (study PRJEB36523, sample SAMEA6512639) | groundwater metagenome | collected 2019-01-08 | study: AquaDiva: Metagenomics assemblies of 32 groundwater samples
CTCCCCAACGCGCCAGAGATCCGTACGATCCCAGATACTTAGCAGGTGGTTGCGGTTGTGCGGATAAGTCCGGATGTTGGCTACGAGCTGCTCGAGCTGGGTAGATACCCCCTGAAATTCGTCCGCACCTCCTGACCGCCCTAGCCTCCACTGAGCCTGGCGGCGGCTCAGGCGCTCACTATAGGTATAGGCAAAGTGTCCGGCGTTCCGCTCACGCCCTTCAAGGAACTCCGCCCAGACATCCCGCCGCAGTTTCCAGGCATCACCCGGGTTGAGGTTTCTGTCTGAGATGCGTTCTGCGAACTCTGCATCGGCCCAGGGTTGGGTTGGGCTCAGGTCCTTGGGCACCGGGGCTGTGACAGAGAATGAGTAGAACTGTAGCTCCAGGGTCTCGTACTGGGGGTCGTCGGCCACGTGCTTGTCCTGCATCGTCTCCGGGTGGACCCGGATACCCATCTCCTTGAGGTCCCGACGGACCTCCCCAACGGCATCTCTGAAGTTCGTAAAGATTCGCACTTAGCCCACCTCTCTTGGAATAACGAGCTCCTGTACTTTGCGGCTCGGGTAGTGATTACCACTGGCAATGTTCGTCCACCTTTTGAGCATCCTCTTGGCGGGGCCGTAGCGCAGGTTGGCATTATTCTTTGTGAGGTGCTCAGTCATATACCGGAGGTAGCGGCCGGACTTGCTATCCAGCGCCATGACTTCGTCCAGCATCCCAAGGGTCGCCAGGTAGGGGATGATGTGGAGGAGGCTGACCTGGATACCGCCTATGAGCCAGTGGACCGCAACGGGTCCTCCACCCCGGATAGCCTGGGCGGACAGGTGGGCCAGGGCTGCATCGAGCAGGCCCCTCACAGGGAACTCTGTCTCTCGTGAGTAGATAGTCAGTGTCGAAGGCTCTGGGCGGTAGGACATCGCAACGATACACTCCCCGCCGGTATGGTCCCGGTTACGGTCTATCTTATCCCGAGTCCGAAAGAGGAGTGAGGTAACCCCATGGGCAGCTCTGGCTCTATCCACCCAGTCCCAGTAGCGCTCCAGCTCCAGGTAGCGGTTGATGAAGCGGGTCCACCGGGCTCCGGTAAACCCGACCGTGGCCAGGTCAGCGTCCAGGGAGTGGGTCTCTGCGATAAGAAGGTTTGGCAGGCTCAAGAGGCGGGGTGGCTTCTGGCCATCCCAGACCTCTGGGTCAAAGAGCAGCTTGTGCGTAACGCCTCCCCACAAAGCTGTCAGGTCCGGATAGGATTCGATAATCATTCTAGTAGTTCGATGTGATGCGGAACTCGTTGACCTGGTGCTTTGCGAAGTAGATGCGAAAGAGGTCCTGGGGGGTCAACCCCACCATGAGGCAGAGACCCAGGAAGAAATGGAAGGAGTCGCTGAGCTCCTCGTAGAAATGGTTCTTGTCCGTCGGCATCTGGGTCTGCTTCCAGGGCTTGTTCTTCAACGTCTCTGTCATTTCGATCAGCTCAGTGATAATGCGGAAGACCTGGTCTTTTACCTGGAGCTGCCCCTTTGCGTCATCCAGGTCCGCAGTCTGCTGTTCAATCCAGCGCAGACCCCTCGCGTGTTCTATCGGGGCATATTTTTCCTCGAGCCGGGCCTGCATCGCAAACATGTCCTCCAGCAGGCCGACTTGGGTCTGAGGAGGCTCTTCCTTTGCCAGGATGTCAATTATGTTCATCTGCTCAGATTCTCTAGTTTGCTCAGGGATAGTTCTTCTCTGAGATTACGCAGCTCCCTCTGTACGTAGAAGAGGTAGAAGAGCAGGTCCCAGACCTCCTCAATCCCCTTATCCAGGGGACTCCCAATGAAGGTGTCCCCCCACTTCTTCCTCCCCTCCTCGTTGCGAGCTCTGAGCTGGCCGTCTACCCAGGTGTAGAACTCTTCCCGCTCCAGAGGCCCGGCGTTTCTCCAGCTCCAGTCCATATTCCCCCTCCTTAGTTTTCATAATTTTATTTTACTCTCATCGTGAAATCCCTGTCAATAGTTTTCTCTATCGCCTTGAGACAACGCGTGCCCCTGGACTCAACCTCCCAACCACCCGCTCGGCAACATCCTTCTTGTCCGTCAGGGCTCTATAGACATCTTCATCCACGCTTTCTCGAGCCAGCAGGTGGAGGTACAAGACCTTGTGGACCTGGCCGATGCGATGGAGCCGGTCTTGGGACTGGATATAGTGATCTAGGGAATAGTCCAGCTCATAGTAGATAGCAGTGTGGCAGCAGGACAGGTCAATGGCCAGCCCAGCGGTCGCTATCTGAGCCAGGAGGACCTTTGGACCCTCTCCGCTCCACATCCACTGGACGGCCTCGTTCCGCTTGGGATAAGCTACGTCCCCGCTGATGACTCGGAAGGGAACCTTCTTCTTCTTGAGCAGAGAGGCGATGCGCTCCAAGGACGGGATGAAGCGACAGAAGATAACGACCTTCTGTTGAGACTCCAAAGCGTAAGTGTCGACAAGCTCTTCTAATGCCCCAAGCTTCTCTTCGCCCAGAGGAATAGTCTCTCGTGCCCCATTGTTGCTACGGGAGGTAAACCCAGAGGTAATCTGTGAGAGGCGTAGCAGCTTTGTCAGGATAATCTCAGCGGTGATAAGCTCCCCAGACTCCAGCTCAGCGACCATCTGGTCTTCCATCTGCCGGTAGACCTCAGCCGTCTCAGAGTCCAGGTCTATGGGAATAACCTCATAGACCTTCTCTGGCAGATCCAGGCAGTCTTCTTTCTTGATGATGGAGGCATCCATCTCGATTATCTCCCGCAGCTGGTCCAGGTTCTTGTACAAGAGGACCTCGTGGCCTCCGTAGCCTCCAAAGACAGCGTAGGCCGCGGCAAAGTCCCGGAAGGAGCGGCCGAAGCGGACCGGGTTGAGGAACTTCCACTGGGAGAAGAGGTCCAGTGGGGAGTTGGTCACTGGGGTCCCTGTCAGGATGAGACGGTATGATGCCAGAAGGCCCAGCTTATGGCAGCCTCGGGCCTTCTTTGTGGAACCCCGCTTTATCTGATGGCTCTCGTCAATGATACAGAGCTGGGGTTTCCACCAGCGGAGCTGGGGGAAGATCCGCCAGGCGGTCTCGTAGTTGACGACAACAACCCAAAGAACGTCATCGGGGGGCTTATCGAAATGAAGGTCCTCAGCCGAGCGGGACTTATTGAGGACAGTGACTGTGAAGGGGACTTGCTCCGGCATATGCTTGCCCAGCTCTGCGACCCAGACGCCGAAGGCAGCGATTGGGCAGATAACCAGGACTCGGCGGAGGCCTCGGTAGAGATAGAGAGCCCCAGCGAAGTCCAGGGCGCACTTCGTCTTGCCGGTCCCAGGTTCCCAGAGAAGAGCCCCACCCCATCCTCGTCTCCACAGTTGACGGAGGGCTTTTAGCTGGTGCTGGTAGGGCCGGGTTGCGAAGGGATATTTGACCTGGTTACCCAGAGGGGCCATTGGGCACTCCCAGGAGCTTGGCCAAAGCTCCTAGATCCCGATCTGAGATTAGATAGACCCACCCCGCCCGTAGAAAGGGGACCTTGTCCTCTTTGAGTAGGCGGAAAACCTTCTTCCGCTCTACACAGAGAAGCTTTGCGGCCTCGGTAACCGTTAGGAGGTGGGGCTCTGCTACAGTATCCATTTCATAAATTATATTTCTTCACGCCCTTGCTGTCAATAGCGACCGTTCGCTGGCCTGGGGTGGATAGCCAGCCACCAACACTTCGGACACTGAAACGCCTCGCCATCGAGCTGGGTGCGGGTAGCCCCTTTGGCCATGGAGTAGAGTGTGGAGGTAGGGGAGATCAGCATCGTCAATATGGCCTCGGCGGCCTGGGACGAGGATAGCTTGGCCATGGGGGAACTGCAGAAGACGCAGTTGTTCTGGGTCCTAGTCATGGAACCGGTCCATAAAGAGTGCAGCCATGTCCTTTCCCTCTTCTTTCATCAGCGTATAGACGGTTTCCAGGATCTCATCTACCAGCTCGAGGTCCCTGATGATATGCTGGCCTTTGGCCCTCAGAGCAAGGCCTTTGATGTAGGCTGTGTAGGTTGTCTCCCTGCGGGCCGCCAGCTTCCAGGCTACCTCTTCCTCCACAAAGAACCGAACCGTGGGCTCTGTAAGAGTCCTGGCGTCGACAACCTCCAGGTTTATCTGAGGGTTCATGAGGATTCCGAAGCTCTCTTCCACTACAGCTCCTGGCCGCAACCGATCCTCAATGTAGAGCTTGAGCCACTCAGCGACGAACTTCTGTACCTCAGGCCGAGGCCTTACGACGTGGAGAACGACGCTTCGCTGGGCCGCCTCGGGGAACTTCTTGAGAACCGTTGTCCCCATGCCCCGGCGGTTGGCTAGCTCCACTCCCAGGCTGAAGTAACTCCGCAGCCCCGTCTCGAGCACTTGTGTGGACATGTGCCTCCTCTGGTAAGGTCCTTTCGATAGCCCGAGCAAGGGGAAGAAAGGCGTCTATAGGGAAGCTGGCGTGTTTCTCCATCGCCTCGAGGATCTTCTGGTCCCAGGGAATGTAGCCCAAGGCGGGGACGTGGTACCGCTTGCTCAAGTCCTCCGCTACTCCCAGGGTCCACGAGTGATGAACATCATTCTCAATGACCCCTAGGACTGAGATCCCATACTCCTGGCACATAACAATAGCTCGGCTCACGGCTACACCGGAGGACTGTTGGGGTGTAGTGATAAGTAAGATACCATCCGGCTCTAGCTTGAGGACCCCGCGGACCTCTTCCCCAACTCCTGGCGGGCAGTCCAGGAGCAGAATGTCGCTATCTCCCCAGTCGACTCCATTGAAGAGGTCCACGATGACCTCATGCTTGCGCTCCTCGTTGACCATTGTTGGGGTATCCCAGAAATCCGCCATGGGAAGCATAGAGAGAGAGATCACAGGGATATCGTTCCAGCGAGGAGGAACAATGAGCTCTCCGACAAAGCGCAGGTCGCTTCGTGAGAGACCGCAGACAATTCCCAAGGAGGGGTTCTCCAGGTCCACGTCCAGGATGGCCGGGCGGTAGCCCAGGCTCTTGAGGGCCAGAGCGGTCCCCAGTGAACAGGTTGTCTTCCCACAGCCGCCCTTCCCGCTGAGGACGGCAACTATCTTCTTGAGCTTTACTGTTCTTTCACCCACTGGTCCATGACCCTCCTGGCCCGATCACCCTTGACGACTTCCCCGTTGCGACTGAGGTTCGTAATGACGTCCCCAATAATCTGTTCAGACAGGCCCTGGTTTCGCAGAGAGACTGCGGCCTGCTGAATCATCAAAGGCTTCAGGTCTGTGCGGATACTGTCCCGAAGGCCATCCATGATCTGAGCTACCTGGCCGACGATGACTTCCTGATGCTTATTCGCAATCTGCTCCGGAGTCAGCCCCGTGGAGTTCCTGATGTCCTGGAGCTCTTTGAGCTGAGGTCCGACCTCTCCCATCACCCGCTCGGTCGCTGTCCTGACTGCCTCTTCGACAGCCTCTTTCTTCTCTATTGCATGTCTCAGCCCGCTGACCTCCTCCTTGATGGCTAGGAGCTCCGGGCTAGGCCCCTGGGTAGTGGTGGCCGGCTGTGGCATGCTGGCTTTGACCTCATCAGCTACTTCCTTGGCAGTGGCAGGCTGCCGGAATAGCCCGGCTTTCTGCAACAGGTCGAACAAGGATGTTGAGGGGTCTGTTGGCTCTTCAACCCAGCGGAGGATCAGGGTGCCTTTGGAGTCTGTCAGGTAGTTCCCTTCAGCATCTATGATAGGCTCCTGCCGTCGTCTGAGACCGGCCGGTGCTTCCTGGGACTTGGACTTGGCCAGGACCTCCTCCACAATCTCCGCTACGTCTCCTCGGGTAAGTGCGGCGGCCCCACCTCCACCAGGGTTTAGGAAGACCGGGCCTCCACCGGGTCCTCCGCCTTGGGGGTTGATGACGATAACTGGGACCTGCTGCCCAGTCCGGGGGTCATAGGCCATGGTCGTCACCTGTTGTCCCCCGCCCAAAGGCCCGCCCCTGCGCCCCATAATCCGGCGTCGCATCTGGCGGATCTGATGGATTGTCAGACCATAGTCGTCAAGGAAGTTTTCCAGCTCCGTTGCATCCTTCGTCAGGACCTCTGCCTCGTTCTCAAAGGCGATGATGAGCTGCTTGCGCTTGTTGGAGTGGAGCTCTGGGGCCGCTGCGTCCAGGGCTTCCATAAACTCCTTCGCCTTCTCTGAGAGGGAGTCTTGGGGCAGCCCTGCCACTGGCTTGGGCTTTCCCTCGGCTGTGGCCTTTTGAGCCGCTCTCTCGTCAACGTGGACGCGGCGCTCGTGCCGTGAGCGTTTGACGGAGGTGTCGAAAGTGGTCGGGCAGTAGCGGCAGGGGAAGCCTTTAGCTTGAGGCTCCTCCTCTTCCCCCTCGGGGCTTTCTCCAAAAGGTTCCCCAGTCATTTTACGTCAACCTCCCTAATGTGATGAATCCATAGCCTGTCTGGGGGCTTTTCGCTACAGCGTTGGCCCCGTTCGAGCCTCCCATAGGATCTGGGCTGATTGCCAGTTTGCGCTTGACATCTGCAGCGGTGCGGACCAGACCCCGGTCATAGGCCCAAGCTATGAGGCCCGCTGCCATAGGAGAGGCCATACTTGTCCCACGCATCCCTTCAAACCCGTCCACCAGGAGGTCATACATCCCATCCGTCCAGCCGGTGACCCCAGAGTAGCTCAAGTCCATGGGGTCTCCCTCTTTGACAGGCCCGCCCCCGGGGGCGAGGCAGTCGGGCTTGACAAGGTTATCACCATAGACGTTATAGTCACTGATGAAGGTGTCGTGGTGATCTTTGTAGTATGCTCCGCTGGGCCCCCTGGAAGAGAAGATAGCCAGTCCCCTGTAGTAAGGGCTCCAGGCCCCGACAGTTAGGGCGAAGGGGGAAGCCCCAGGGCTTCCGATGGTCCAGTCTCCTGGGCCGGAGTTGCCGGCGGCTACAACGACAATCATCTCATCCTTGAGCAGCTCAATGGCGCGGCAGAGGGGATCCTCATCGACACTACCCTGAAGCTCTGAACCCAAGGACATATTGACGACCCGAGCTCCCCTGTCCCGAGCGAGATCCAAGGCTTTGAGAATGCTGAAGGTTGCCCCAAAGCCCACGTTGCTCAGGCACTTTATGCTGATGAGCTTACCTCCGGTAGGGTTGCTGACCCCTCGGCAGAGACCGAAGCGAGTGGGGAAACTGTCCCCAAAGGCTGTGGTCGTAACGTGAGTCCCATGCCCAAGACCATCCCAGGGGAACTCTCCAGTTGTTGAGTAGAGCTGGACCAGGCCCTTGCTTGGCTGGATAAGAGGGTGAGGTACAGTCAGCCCGGTATCCAGGACCGCTACGACCGTACTGATATTGCGGTCTCCCTCCGGGACCCCCATAAGGGGAGCCAGGTCCCCAGTTGGGATGATGATGACATCCGCCTTTTGGACTCGGGGAACCCTGAGAGTAGCCAGGCTTGCGAGGAGCTGAATTGGGGTTGTCAGGAGGTTCATGGAGAGGGCCATCTCCGAGGGCGAGTAAGGAACTTCCACTGCGGGCAGCTGAATACGTCCCAAGAGCGGGTCAAAGTGGAAGGGAGCACTGCCGAGAGAGACCGGAGCGTCATAGCTGACCCTACGGACCCCTTCCAGTTCTGCCAGGCGGTCAAGAGCATCAACGGGGGCCCGAAGCTTGATGAAAGTTGGCAGGACTGCTTCGACCCGCAACCCCTGCCGCCGGAGGAGAGTGGCTACCTGGGCTGAGCTGGCCCCCGGCTCAATCTCCACAATGACGGGGAGTGTAGCCGGCAGGGGGCGGGGGTTCCCCAAAGCCCCTACGGCCAGTTTCTTCTCGAGCCAGGTATTGATCTTACCCATAACCTAATTATTTTATGGTCTTCATACTACCGAAGTCAACTACTCCTGCCGAAAGAAGGGAGGAGCCTCGGGCAGTCCCCTGAGGCTCTTTCCCTGCTCAGAGGCCAGGCGCTCCAGGTAATAGCCAGCGACAAAGGTAATGGCCCCTGTGAGCGCCCCAAAGAAGCTCAGCAGGAGAACCGTCTCCGGATCTACCGGTGGGAAGGAGGTTACTTTCCGCTCTGTCGTCATCTGAGAGCTCTTTCTAGGAGGAGTGTCAGGGCTAGCAGGGGTAGCGCCAGGCTGAAGATTGCCAGGGCACCATCCAGGGGACCCAGAACCCAGTTGACTCCCCAGACCATGTGATTTCCTCCTACCCGCCCGGTCGTAGTCAACTCTCTAACGACCCTACGAAGGAAGCGGGTCCTGGAGGAAAGAATTCTCTGAGCCGTTGCTGTCGCATAGGCGAAGAGGCACCCCAGTGGTAGGATTGGGTCCAGGGCAATTCCCATAGCCAGGTAACCGACGACCATAGGGAAAACGGCCCACCAGGCAGCGAACTGCCAGTCTCCATGGAACCCTGGCCACTCAAGGCCATAGCCCAAAGCTAAGAGGGCTCCTAGTGGGATGAGTCCCAAGAGCCAGTAGGAGACGCTGCCGTCGGCTACTTTCCAGAGGCCTATTCCACAGGCCCCTGCCAGGGAGATCAGGCCGACGGTCCAGAGCTGCGCTCGTGGCAGGCCAAGGCGGAGTGGGTCTCCTCGAAGGAGGTCAAAGCAGTGGGCGGCTATCCCCATCCCCAGGAAAAAGGCCAGGACCACGTAGGGTACTAGTCCCCACTGGACCTCCTGCGCCAGCGCTATTCCCAGAAGAGGGTAGCTCAGATGCCAGTTGAGGTAAGGCCAATGTATGATGTTGAACCAGCGGGCCCAGAGCTGGTGTGAGTTGATGAGATACCAGCTAGGAGTAAGCTGCTCACTTTTCATAGGGCTACGGGCCTCCTGTTCTCTTGTGCTATAAGCTCCTGGTAGAGAGTCCTGGGGAAGACCTCTGTAATTCTATAGAGGAGGCCGCTGCCTGTCATCCTGTACTCTCTCCAGAAACTCTCTTTGTTGACCCCCAGGTCCATTATCGTACGAGTCGTCTCGATGCCTAAGACCTTTGCGATCTGCCCCAGGCCCAAGGTCTTTTGCTGGACAAGGTCAGAGACCTTGTGACTGTTGAAGCCCAGAGGAATGTAGCTTGTAGCCTTTGCACAGACAAGGTCTCCGGCCCGCAGATATACTCTCCGCAGGATACTCTCGGGGCCTTCCTCCTGGCTGAGGACCTCTATCGTCACTGGGCACTGAAGAATGTAGGAAAGTAGCGACTGGACGGTGCCGTCGTGGGTGATGAGGACTCTCTCCAAGATTGAAAGATTCTTCCCCTCGAGCCAGCGGAGGATAGTCTCAGGGTTCAGTTCTTCCATCGGATACTCCTTTTAGGGGCCCAGCCGGCCGACGTCTCTCAAAGCTCGCTGGGGCGATACTGGGTGGAGGAACCGGGGGTAGTAGAGCCGTGAGGTAGTGACAGAAGCGCCAGCGATGGAAATCGGCGGAGTCCGACGCCCGTTGACGTAGCAGAGACCGTTGTCGCCCAATGTAGGAATGTAGTACAGGCAGTTGTGGAGAGCAACACCGCTCCAATGGGTAAATGAATTCCCATTCTCAACATGCAGGTCATAGACGTTACCTGAGAACGGAATGGATTTTATAGACTTTATCGGGGCCCACAAATATCCGCCTGCGTACCACTGTACAATTCGCCTAGAGGTCGGTCGTCCTCTTAGCGGAATTCCAACGATAGCTGCGAGGCGGCTCACATCTTCACCTTGTACATAGATGTAATGAGACAGTTTGTGGGATACTCCATCTGCTCCTCGACGGGGAGGTCGCGTATGCCAGTTGAAAGTTATTCCCTGCCTCATTAGGAGAAACCTAACGGCCGAGGCCAGTGATGAAGAAATAGTTGCATAGATAGCCCAGGCTCTTCCTCTATTGTCCCCAAAGTGCCCGTCCCCCCGCCAAAGTCCTCTGAGGAGTTCCCTTTGAACCTCAGACCCCGCACAGAGCAGCTGGAGGGGAACTTTCTTCTCCTCTGCTAGATTTCCTAGTTCGGAGGCAAATTGTCGAGCAAGGGCAGAGTATCCTAGAGTAACTAGTGTAGTTGTGGGCTTACGACTTCTAATATGTACCTGTCTTCCGAAAAGCTGTTTGCATAGATTAGCAACGTCCTCGACATAAGATCTCTCCGCCTCGTTCCATCCAAAGCTGAAGCTGATACGTCTGATATGAGGTGCGCCGCCGCAGTGGCCCTCAGCTAGATAGTAGCCCATTAGGCGGGCGAGGCTTGGGTCGGTAAATGAGCTGTCAAAATCCTTCGGGACTGCGGACGCTACAAAGTCCTGTCTCTTCAGAGCTCCAATAGGTATCCATGTAGGGGAAACTTGTTTTCTCCACTCTTCTCTGTTTATATGTTTCCAGTTTTTTGGTCGCTGAGCTGCCAGGACTAAGTGATCGGGGGTAGCTCGAATCGAAATAGGCCGCCCTAATATCTGTACTTCAATTAGTGGACCCGAATAGGCGTGGGGTTTGGTTAGGGTTCCCTCGGTAAAGTTACCAAGATGGTTTAGAATCCTCTGATCGTGTAAAGTCTCCACGGGTTGTGGTTGGCCCGGATTGATCATAACTAATTCACCAGGAGGAAGACAGGCCGCGCAGTTTGAGATAGCCTGGACCGGGTCCTCTGAAACGTTGATGAGGTCCTCAACGGTCAAGAGCCGCTGGTCTACGAAGAAGTAGCCGTCCCCTGGAATTCGGGGGTTCAGCTTGCGTTGCTGCCACGAGCCATAGTCCAACTCAACAGTAAAGTAATTGCTGATCTCATCAAAGGTACCCCGGATGCGCAGACCCTCGACTTCAACATCCATGGCATAGAGGGCTAGACCCACGACTAGAGGAACCACTGCGAAGCACTCTCCCCGGGAATCTGTTGTAAGGTCCAAGACCGGTTCGACAGGCAGGCGTAGCAAGGGTGGAACGAAGCTGGGCCCAGGGTTCGTAAAGATACCCTTGACTTTGACCCCAGCTTGGGGTTGCCCAGACCGCAGGATCAGGAACCCAGTACGCATCCTAAGAATTCTCCGGTACTCCCAGCTCAGCGAGGAGTGCCTGGCAGCAAAAGCTCGGCAGCTTCCTCAGGGTGTCCTTCATATCCTCGTTGATAAAGGCCTCAGCCGCCAAGGCCGCTCTATCCAGGTACATCTGGGAGAGTCCCATAGCTGTCTGGAAGTCCTCTTCTCGGACTAGGTCTACCCCAGAGACCCTCGCTTTGAGAGCCCGAATGCTCACCGGTAGGGGCCCCCGGGCTGTTTCGGACCAGGGCTTGCCTATTGCCCGTTGGAGGTCACAGGCATCGTCAACAATCTGGAAGGCCATGCCGCAGTTGAACCCGTACGCTGTCCCCGTCCCCACCAGCCACTCTTTGTGGGCAGCCCGGACCCCAAGGTCGCAAGCTGCCTCAAAGAGAGAGGCTGTCTTGAGAGCGATGATACGCTCATACTGTGTTTCTGGCTCCGCGCTTTTCTGAGGGGAGCGGGGATAGTCCAAGAGCTGGCCCTGAGCGATCTTTGACCAGGCTGTGATAATGGAGAGGAAGGCTCTGGGACCATAGGTATGAGTGAAGAGAGCTGCGTGGGGAATGATAACGTCAGGCAAGAGGATAGCCATCTCGAGGCCAAAGCGCTTCCAGAAGGCTGGTTTCCCACGCCTTGTAGAGTCGTTGTCCATTACGTCGTCTTTGACGAGCGAGCTGGCATGTGCGAGTTCTACTGCGCAGGCTGCTATGACTGCATCCTCAGGCTTACCTCCCATCCCTTCACAGGCCAGGAGGGTCATCGTCCCTCGAAGTTTCTTGCCTCCTACAGCTACGTAGGTTGCCATCTCGGAGAACTCGTCCATGTAGCGAGCTCGGATAAAGTCGCTGAGCCCCTGCTCGATAAGCCCCGCCCGCAGAGCAATATATTCCAGCGGCTCCATTTTCTCCTCGATCTCCTGTTGACTTTTTGCTCTGTCCAGAGCTATTATAACCTCGTAGGGTAGGCCTCCAACATGAAGAACCTAAATTATTATCTCATATCTCAGTCTCAATGTCCATGACTCCTGAGCAGCTTCTGTACCATATTTCCCTCGGGGACCCTCTAGTTATTCTCGACGACCTGCGGGAATACGAAGGGGACCTCTTCTGTGCCGCTCAGGTTGTCACAATAGAGGCTCTGGAGTTTATGGTCCGCAAGGGCTCAGGGCTTCTATGTCTGGCCCTGCCAAGGGAACGGTTAGAGGATATCGGGATACCACGGTTCTCCGACTTACTACGAGCTGCCCCTGCGGCGACGGTCGCTGGTTTGGACATGTTCCGTACCTCCTGGTTCTTCCAGGGGGCCCCAGATACCCCATTTCACCTTCCCGTAGACCGGAGAGGCTTGGCCTCGGGCATCAGCCTGTCTGACCGCTACGCAACGATCAAAGCCCTCATTGCGCCCACAGCGCACATTAGTCAGTTTGAGGTGCCAGGGCATCTCATCACATTGGGAGCTCATCCTCGGGGCCTCCTGGGGCGTCGGGGCCATACAGAGGCCGCCGTTGAGCTGGCCCAAGCTGCGGGGGTTGGACCCGGGGGGCTCCTCTGTGAGATCTTGGGCGACGCCGGTGAGATGCTCAAAGGGGAGGATTTGGAGGCTTTTGCCTCTCAAAATGGGCTTCCTATGATTCGCATTAGCCAACTTTCGTCCATTATCCCCAGATTAGCCATAAATAGGCCAACGGGGATTGACACGTCAATGAGTGTGGCTATATAATCCCAGAGTAACGGAGGTAAACGCTATGCCTAATGTCTTGAGAGAAGCAGAGAGGGTCTCCTACTACTCCCCCGTGGGGTGGCTCGACTATGCCCTGTCCCAGCTCGGGCTCCCGCGTATCGACCCCCTGCTGGTGGCCATCTCCCCTCAGAACGTCATCTCCGGGGCTCTAGGGTTCCCCACACCCAACGACCTGGCCTCTTCCTTCCTGGAGAGGACCGTTGAGAAGCTGCGCCGAGGGGCTCCCAACCTGCCTCGGCCCCCACGTCTCCCTGGCTTGTAAAAGTAAGAGAAGGAGGAGATAACAATGCCAAACGGAATCGGCCCTGCCCAACTCCTGGAGCCCATCGTCCAGGCTGAGAGTGCGGTCATGGGGGCTTTCGCTGCTCCCTTCCTGAGTATCGGGATCACCGTCCCGACGCTCCAGGGGCCGGCCTCGATGTTCCAGGGGCTGCTCAGCAACCTGCCAATCGGCCAACAGGCTCTGACCCAGTCGCCCACGCCTACGCGGTCTGCGCCTACGGTCGGGCCTGTGACCAATATCTAAAGGAGGGACCATGGCCGCTACTAAGGTCGTTTGGGAAAACGAGAAGTTCGTCGGCGAAAGCCTGACCGAGGCTGAGGCAGAGATCCTCAACCACCAGGTCAAGAACTTCTTGGCGGCTCCCGGGTCCTTCCTCAACTGGCTTCTGGCCATCAACATGGACCGTATCCGTGGGGCTGCGGAGGTAGCCAAGGCCCATCTGGAGGCCCCTTTTGCGGGGATGAGCGCAGGGGACTCAGAGATCGGGCTTCAGCTCATCCGGCCTTCCTATATCATGCGGACGACAGCCGCTACGGAGGCAGCGACCAACGACTGGACTTTCACCCTCACCGACAACGGGGACTACTGGTTGGGCTATGGTACCGACAACACCACAGCCCTCAACATCGACAAGAGGCTCTGCCTCCTGTGGCTGGGGGTTGCCTGGTCCCAGGGGAATGCCCCTCGGGTCGAGGAGCTTCTCATCCAAGTAGGCGGGACGATCTACCCCGTCTACAACCTCCGCTGGGGCTGGCAGGGCGATAACCAGTGGAACGTCCGGGCCCTACCCATCCGGCCTATCCTCCTCCCGCCGAAGCAGACCCTGCTGGTTCAGACCTGGTCCTTGGGGGCCTCTTCCCAGGAGATGCAGGTCTTAGGCATCGCCTTCGGCAAGGGCGACCTCCTACGGGCTGCGAACCCCACTGTGATTCAGACTTAGAAGGAGGACCCGATGGGTGTAGTCCTTTCGGCCTACGTCTACACGATCAAGGACATTCAGGGGAACCCCCGGACGGAGGGATGGATAACCGTTACCTTCCGTCCGGACTACCGACCTGGGGGGGACTTCTTCGACCTGAGTCCCTATTTCCGCTTCATCGAGCACACCGTCGCCTACCCCATGTCTGGGACAGAGGAGTGGAGCCCTCAGCCCAACGACAGCGACTTCCCCAGTGTTCTGACCCCAATCTCCCACCGCATCAAGCTCATGGGTATCCAGTCGGCGGCCATCAGCGTCCTCATCTCAGGCCAGGGGATCCAGGTAGCCTCCGGGACCCTGCTGACAACCTCTGGAATCGCTGGGGTCCAGTCCGGATTCGCTGTCATCGGAACCCTCTTCTCTGGACGGATTGCCGGGGCCATCGCCGGGACCCTGGGAATGAACGGACCGCTCTACTCTGAGGTCGTGAGCGGCCGGGCGGTCTCAGGAGCGGTCGCCAAGCTCCACGTCATCGGTTACTAGGAGTAGGCTCGGTGGCCTACTCAGACATCACCGCCCGCTTCCTCAAGGAAAGAGACATTCTGGGACTTCAGTTCCAGGATGGGATGGACCGGAAGATTTACTACTTCCGCATCATCGTCCCCGAGGGTCTCATCGAGCTGCGAGAGTTTAGTCTGGGGTCGGCGACCCCTCTGGCAGTAGCAGGGACCGGCTGGCAAGAAGTAGACGATGCCTCTAGTCGGATGTGGCTAGAGCCCTCCGCTGAAGACCAGATCTACCATTTCTTCTGGGGGGTCACTCCTTCCCCCGCTTGGGTCTACACTCGCTACCCCGGCGGTATTGACCGGAACAGTTTGATTACGACCAGAGCCATCGGTGACTCTGTGGGCTTTATTGACGGCTGGACCAGCCCGGCCAAGTCCCCTAGCCTGGTCACAGAAACCTTCACGGCCAGAGGAATCCGGCCCAACTATCTGGGCTACTATCCCTTCGGAGATGTTGGGGCCCAGACGGTCTACATGAACTTCTTCATCTATCGCTACTATGTGGAGTTCCTTCGGTCTCCAACGGAAGCGGAGCTAGAGAGGGCTGTGGTGCGGACCCCTGGCAGAGGTGCTCCGCTGATTGTGGTACCGTCCTGGATTCAAGACAGAGCGAGTAGGGGTTAGAGATGGCTGATGAAGATAAGGCACCTCGGGTACTGGGCCGGGACCACCTTCTACAGACCCCGGTCGACATAAACCGAGCCGCAGACTTCTCTGTGGGGACACTCAACTCTGGGGCCCAGGCCTCTGGACAGGGCCTGGTTATCTTCCAGGTCTCTAGCCCAGTCCGAGTCCGTATCCTCAACCTTGAGATGTTCAACGCCGAGCCGGGCTGGATTGAGGTAGAGTTTCGGGACGGTATTTCGACCGGAGGCCGGGTCCTGGGACCATACTCTCTCCTGCCACGAAGTCGGACCCCTATTCCCTACGAAGAGCTAGTAGGCCGCTACTTCACCTCGGCTATCTATGGAATCGTCCTCTCTGGCTATACTGCCCAGCCTCTTTCCAACGGGGTCCTCGTCAAGCTCTCCCGCTGGAATGACCCCACTGACTTGAGAGAATAGACAGGGCAGATAGGTAGGGGAGCACTTGTGGCCAACCTCCGGGACCCCTTGCTTGGTAGGCCCCCAGCGGCCCTAGGACTGAACGGGTCCGGGTCAGCTCCACTAACGCAAGAAGAATACCAGCAAGAGGTTCTGGCCCATCTGCGGCATATGCACGAGGCGCTCCACGCCCTGGCTCCCCACGATGAAAATATCATCTGGGCTACTTTCCCAGAAGATGGCGGTCTCGAGCCCCTACCAGCGGGGACGACGACCCTCGACTTCGAGACGAGGAATGTCACATCCCCCGACGGGATCCGCCGCATCTCTGCCGATGTACCGAGTCTCAAGCCTAAGTCGCTTCTTCTCTTCACCGATGTTGGAGCCTCGATCAAGATAACCCCCGGGGTGGGGGTCTTCCAGCTAGGGCCAAACATTCGGCTCATCGGGGTCTCAAGGGAGATAAAGACGATCGAGGTTACTTTTGACCTCCCCTATCTCTTGTTCGGTGTCTTCGGTAACGTTATCCAGCCGCCGGACCTTTTTGCTATGGTCCAGGGCCAGGTCCGAGTCAGTGATACAACGTTCTCCAAGACCCGGGCCGCTGCCGTCGCTGATGCCTTTACGAGTCTCGCCTGGGTCCCCCAGTGGGGAACCAAGACCCTGAGTCAGGCGCTCTATGGCAAAGCGACCCTAGGCTCTGGGCTCCTGGGCCAGAAGATGTTTATCATCCGCAACATTGGGCTCACCGCCGCAGAGGTTCGAGTCCAGGGGGGTGTCCTTGCGGCTGTCGTTGACACTTTGGAGAATGCTGGCTTTGCCGGCTACGTCAATGACACAGACATCCATACGCCGGGCTCCGGCGATGCCAGCTTCGTCACTATCGGTTCCCTAAGTAGCGCAATCTTTGAGACCTCTATCCAATACGGGGTGATGCGGTTCCAGGTCCGCATCCCCGCGGCCAGCGGGGCGGGGACTGCGACCAGGCTTGTCTGTGAGTTCGTTGGGCTGTCCTACGGCATTCGTTAGGAAAAGGGGCTAACAATGTACAAAATTCACGTCCTGATCCAAAGGGGGGCGGCTGCCCGTTTCAGAGCTGATGATACTTGGGATATCGGTCCAACTCGAAGTCACCCAATCATACGGCGGATTTATCCGGGCAATCAGCCTGAGAGATACTATGAGATCCGGGTTGTCATCAGGCTGGATCGTCCTCTGCCTCGCTTTATCCACTATGTCATCGAGTCTTTCGATGGGTGGCCAGGTAGTGTCAAGTCCAATCAGCTTTTCCCCGCGCCTAATTTCACAACAAAGCCAACTGGGACAAGGCTAGTTCTCGCCGGGGTTACTATACCTTTTACCACGGAAGTCGTCTTCGAGCCAGCACAGATCTTCAAGGCTGCTAAGCTCCACGAGAACTCTCTGCTTGATGGAAGTCAGGCCTGGGTGCGAATCCTCGGGGTCTACCCTGATGATCTCATACCAGTGAAGCGAGAGCTGACTGGAATCAGCTCTCAGGAATTTCCGTCGCCACCCTCCACGTTGTGGAGTTAGGAGGCGGGGTGCCCTACAAGCTCTTCCAATATGTGCGGGTAAAGAATCCCAACCGCCCTGAGGCACAGGAGCAGCTCTATGATGCGACAGCGAACGGCGGGGGAGCTGTTGGGGAGCTTGGCTGGCCGGCCTACGGCTGGGCCTTTCGCTACGCGCTTGGCATCGAGCTAGACCTCCCCCTTCCACGCTTTGTTCGTGCCTCTGTGATCCGCTTTGGCGAATGGACCGGTGACGCTACTTCCCCCCAGCTTCGCCCCGCCGCTATAGTTAGAGCCGAGGAAAAACCTAAAGACCTCTGGGGAGTTACTGTTCCCCTAACTACACGGGTCTGGCTTCAGTCGGCAGCTCCTGAACCAAAGCCAGGCGGCTCGGGGGACATTGTTGGGAGTATCGTTCTTGTGAAGATTCTTAGCGTATTTCCCGACGATCTCCTACGCCTATCAACAAGACCAGAGGTTCCCGACTCTGTTCTGGAGGAGGTCCTTCGGCAAGCGCTCCAGAGGCCGAGCTAGACCATGGTAACTCCAATTTATAGGGGCCCAGTCCGGCCCCCATTTATCACCGCTGAGACTATTGACATCTCTCAGGTCCAGCTCAACGACGTTCCCGCTGGGGTTGCGCTGAGCCGATTCGATACTGTCTACCTCGATGGTTCTTATGCTCGCCTCTCGAACTCCTACAGCCTTGCGACGACCCCGGCAGCAGGGCTTGTCGATTCGTCCCCGGCCTCAGGGGTAGCCGCCGACGTCATTATACGGGGACTTGTCTCCAATGCCGACTGGAGCTTTTCCTCTGGGAACATTATCTTCCTGGGCTCCGGTGGTGGTCTGGTCCAGAGCGCCCCAACTACCTCTGGGCTGGCTATTCAGCGAATGGGGGTGGCTCTGACTCAGACCTCAATTCGGTTTGAGCCCGAACCGGCTCTGCGGCTGATCGTCTCTTAGCCCCAGCCATTGACTTTTCGCCTCAATGACCTCTAAAATTGCAAAACTATATATTTATAGACCATGACCAACACTCAAGTCGGAAGGCACCACTCACAAACAGTCGCAGTGTCATGGGAAGTAAAGAGACAGCTTACGCTCCTCAAGCTTGCCTGGAATCTACCATCATTGAATTCAGTTCTTCGGCGTGTTCTCGAGGCTCATCGGATAGAGACTTTGGGTGCAGTTCCCCTCACTACGGCCCTGGGGGAGTCTGCTAGGGAGGAAGCCCCTCGATGATGAACCATCCGCCCTTCCAAGGTATCCCTTCGCCTCAAGTACGGCCTCCGGAGGTCCAGATCAAAGGGGTTGCTTCCTGCCCTATGGGCTGTGAGCCCAACTGGTGTGTGCAGGCTATCCCCAAGCCTGGGCCCGAGAAGCGCAATGCGATGGGCCGCTGCTTTATGTGTCTGACCTACTGGGAAGTAACCGTGGGCGGGAAGATCGTCAACCTCAAGGACGCTATGGGCAACCCGGTCATTCTGCCGGCTAAGGAGAAATAAATGCCCGCCTCTTGGGAGATTGCTAGTGTACGAAAGAACCGATTCCTGGTAGCCATAATAATGCCGCCGGACTTGGCCGTCACCTTCGACTTCCTCCAGTCTAGCAGGAATCTCCAGCTCCCCCCGGGTTCCGACTTTATGCGTATCGTTGGCCTTCCTTTCGATGCGGCGCGTAACCAGGCCGCCAAGACTGCCCTGGACCAGGGCTACAACCTCTGCTTCCTTGACGCCGACCTCCGGGTTCCCCCGGATGCGTATCTGAAGCTATGGGAAACTGGCCTTCCCTACGTCTCTGGTCTCTACTACCAGCGCTTCTACCCCTTTATGCCTGTCCTGTTCAACGACGGGCGCGATGATAAAGGGACGATTACCAGGATCCCCATCACTGGTTGGAAGCCTGGAGAGCTGGTCCCAGCTACCTTTGTCCCTACTGGTCTCCTGCTCGTCCGGCATGAGATGCTCCAGAGGATGTTTGAGCTCTTCCCCCGGCCCTACCAGTGGGGAGTGGATATTGCCCCCGTCCCGGACTATGGCGGGGCCACCGCACTTGCAATGTCTGAAGATTTCACCATGTCCTATAGGGCCAAGCACTTTATGGGAGTCCAACCCTATGTCCATAGCGTTGCAGCACACTCACCGGTTCTTGTCAAGAAGGGGGATTCCCTGGAAGGCGGAGCAACTATTGATATTCTTCCGCTAGAGGACCTTTATAAAGATGTCAGCTCCCCAAGTCTTTGGGTGGGGAACATGGAAACGAAAGCTGCCCCAGAGGACCTCTGGATTTTCAGTCGCCCCAAGAACGGGGACTATAAACATGGTCAACACTGGGTTCGTATAAAGAGAGTTATGAGGCATGAGTACAAGGGGGACCTTGTAAAGATCAACACAGGTAGCGGAGTTGTTGACGTTAGCCCGAATCACGTCCTCATTCCTCACTCGGGCTATGGGCTTATCAAAGCGGACGAGGCCAAAGTCGGTGAATCCTTGGCTTCTCCACTTGTGACGTTTGCCAGGGAAAAGGCCAGAGCCCGTAGTAAACATCTGAGAGACTCTGGTTTCTGGGAGGGGTCAGAGGATTTAGCTTGGCTTTACGGACTTTTCGCAGCTGAAGGCTCTGCCCCTAAGAGCGGAAAGGGGATCACATTAGCTAATTGGGATGAGCCTAGGCTTCTGCGGGCTAAGCAGATTCTTGAGGCTAATTTCCACAAACCCGTCTATTTTCGTCATCAAGGAGAAAAGCCCGTTGGCCTCAGTATGAGGGGGGAGAAGGTCTGGGACCACTTCCGTAGTCAGTTCTATACTGTTTCAAGCGAGAAAAAAGTCCCAGAGCGGGTCCTCAATGCTCCGAGAAATATCCAACGCGCTTTTGTTCAGGGTTACTGGGAAGGAGATGGCCATTTCCGGAAGAGCGGGTTTCAGCAATCTTACACCTCAAAAAGCCAGACCCTGGCTCTAGGAATCCTCTGGCTAAAGCTCCAGACAGACGTGGTGCCCTCGACGTGGCGAGTCTACAGCAGATCAGGGGGAAGACCAAAGAAAGGCCCTGATGTAAATACAACAACACAAGTACAGTTTGCCTATCCCCCACCACCAGAGGGTACCTCGGGGGGGCTTTGCTTTTGCGGCTGTTTGCAAAAGGTAAAAACTGGGAATAGATATGTAAATGGTCATAATCCCCGGGGGATGACCCGGACGGACCCCAGGAAAGTGAGAAAGATAACAAAGTTCCCTTATACCGGGTTCCTCTATGATATTGAGACCGAGGAGGGTTCCTTCTGTACCGGTGTTGGCTTGATAAAAGTTCACAATACAGGGGTGGTTGGTCTCCATGAGGTCCGGAGCGTGGTAGGCCCCAAGTGGATGATCCCCCTCCCCTCCCCAGATCCTACACACGGCGTGCTTGGAGTTGTCTAGTGGGGACTGAGGAGTACGAGGATCCCGGGTACTGGCAGGGGTCCCTCAATCCGATCCCGGGGTTTATTGCTGTCCCCTACCAGGACTGGTCCAGGAACCACATAAAGGTGGACTATCTCCTAGCCCAGAGACCTCTAGGCCGGGTCCTCGATGCTGGGTGCGCTATGGGATTCATTGTCCGCAGGCTGCGACGAGCCGGGGTCGATGCCTGGGGGCTGGATGTTAGCAACTATGCCCTGGCCCATGCACCCGCAGAGGTCCAGCCCTACCTGGTCCAGGGAACAATGACCCAGCTTCCCTTTGAAGATGAGTCTTTCGACTTCCTCTACTCCGCTGGAGTCCTGGAGCATTTCTCTGAGGAAGAGCTTCCCAAGGTTATTAGTGAACTGGCCCGCGTCGCCCGTAGGGGGTGTCTGGCCATTACACTCAAGGGAGAACCTAGGGTTGACCAGGACCCCCACCATCACAGCCTCAAGACCCTGGAGCAGTGGAGAGCCATCATCCCGGCCCAGTTTGAGGTCCGCTCCGATTCCGAGGAGGAATGGACCAAGACCGCCAAGATACAGAATATCTTCATTATTGCCCCAGTCATCTTCCCCTGCGGCGGGGACCTCCGTTACCAGGGCATTGAGCGTCTGGTCTTCTACTGGGTCAGAGAACTGGCTGCCCAGGGATTTTCTGTCCAGGTAGTCGCTGCTCGGGGGAGCGTCTTCCCACGAGGTGTCTTTCATATAGAGGTTCCTCAAGGGGACTTTGTCGAGGGGGAAAAGATAGCCTACAACATCTACAGACACCAGATGTCGGGAGCTGACCTGGTCCTCGACTTCTCTCACTCGCATTTTGCCGCGCGGGAACTCTCTATGCCTGCCGTAAGCTGGGCCTGGCATACCCCCTCACTGATGCAGCCGCCCTTGCCAGTGTATAACGTCCTGGCCCTGTCCCAGTGGCAGGCCGAGGAGCTTTTACGCTGGCAAGGAGTCCACGCCAGGGTCTTGGACCCCCATTGTGGTGAAAAGGTCAAAAATGTGGCGTTTCAGGATGACCAAGGAAGCCATCTTAGCTATCGCACCGGTGGTACTACATTGCCAGACAAAGCCAGTCCTGAGCCTTCCGAAGCCTCATTTATCTTCATTGGGCGGGCGACACCTACAAAGGGGATGTTGAAGTCAGTCCAGCTCTGCCAGAGGGCCGGTGTCGCTCTGGACATCGTTGGCGGCTTGGGGCCAGGGGATGACCCGGCCTATCTTCAACGGGTCGAAGCCCTCTGTGATGAGAGTATCCGCTACCGTGGCCAGGTCTCAGACGCGGCCAAGAACTTTTTGCTAGCTGAGGCCAAAGCGCTGCTCTATCCCATCTCCTACCCCGGCGGTGCTGGTGAAGCTCATAGCCACAAAAGCGTCGACGCTCTCCTGGCGGGCTGCCCTGTTATCGCCTATCGTCAGGGGGCCTTGGGTGAGGTTATCGAAGATGAGGTTGATGGGTTCCTGGTCGACACAGAGCAAGAGTTCCTAGAAGCTATGGGGCGGGTCGCAGAGCTGGACCGTCAGGCAATCCAACAGCGGGCTGAGGCCACCTGGGGAATTGCCCAGACTGTAGACCGGGCCCTTCCCCTGCTGCAAGAAGTAGCACGAGGGTTGAAATGGCCCTAAGATTCTACATAACGGCAGATGAGGTTGGCTCCCCTAGCGGTGGTGGCCAGGTCACTGCCCGGGAGCTAGATTTCCTTGAGGCCCTCGGCGACGATGTGATTACTATCTCTCACGAGGAGCTTTATCCGCTGGCTTCAAAGCTGCCAGATACCCCCTTCCTCTGGGATCTTCTGGCTGCGGACGCTGTCGCTACGGTTCTTAGAAGGGAGAAAGTAGTCCACGCCCACTTCTACTCAGGAACCTTTACCCAGACGATTCGCCTCCTAAAGGCTCAGGGGGTCTTCGTTACCTACACCTGCCCTGCCCATGACCGCAAGGTCAGCGCTGAGGAGTTTGCTCGCTGGGGAATAGCTTACCCTTACCCGCACCTGGCCGATGATAACCTCTGGCGGGTCTTTTCCGGCGGGCTCCGAGAAGCGGATTTGGTCTTTGCTCCCAGCGGGGTCAGCGCTGCCTTCCTTCGTTCCGAGGGATGTCAAGAGGTCCACGTTGTTCCCCATGGCCATAGCTTCCTAGAGAAGGTACCTCCCCAGCCCCAGAAGTTCGCTGTCGGCTATCTGGGCCAGATTGGCCCGGATAAAGGGCTAATCTATCTTATCCAGGCTTGGGGTTTGCTCAACTTCATAACTTCCCCCCTGCTTCTGGCCGGGAGAGGAACAGAGGGCCTGGAGCCTCTGATCACTCGGCTGGTCAACAGGGGCCGCTTCCGGCTCATGGGCTATGTTCAGAGCCCCAGTGAACTCTACGTCGCCTGCTCTATCTATGTCCAGCCTAGCGTCTCAGAGGCCTGGGGGATTGAGGTCGGTGAGGCCATGGCCCACGGCCGGCCCGTTATCGTCTCCAGCGGGGCTGGGGCCGCTGACCTGGTGACTGATGGAGTCGACGGCTTTATCGTTCCCCCCAGGGATCCTTCTGCTATAGCGGAAAAGATCCGATGGTTCAGCGATCGCCCCTGGGAAATTATCACTATGGGTCAAGCGGCGAGGAAGAAAGCTGAGGAGAACACGTGGTCACGTTCGAGAGAGAAGTACCTAGAGCTGTGGGGCTCCCCTTCCCCGGCTCTCAGGTCCTAGAGCTAGGGGGAGGGGCCAGTCCCAGCTTCAGGCCCAATGCGGACCTGAGGTCTCTGCCGACGGTTGATATCCTGGCAGACTTCAACCGCCCCCTCCCAATTCCCAGAGAGGCTTATGACGGGGTCTTCTGTCGCTATGTGCTGGAGCACTTGAGCTGGCGGCGGGTCCCCGGCTTTCTGGAAGAAGTTCACAGAGTCCTCCGCCCTGGCGGGGTAGCGATCTTTGTCACAGCCAACACCCTAGAGCAGTGCCGTTGGGTCGTCGGGCTCGAGGATTGGGACTCAAGGGTCCCCAGCACTCTCTTTGGGGACCAGAACTATGAGAACTACCAGTGGGACGCCAATGCCCACCACGCGGCCTTCTCCCCCGGCTATGCGACCAGTCTTCTTTCGAACGCTGGGTTCTACTCAGTCCAAGTCCAACCTATTGAGACGGGCATCGGCCCAACGGATATGACCCTGGTTGCGACCAAGTCTGCGGCCCGCATTGAGAGAGGGACTCTTCCATGACGACAGAGATCAAGCTGACCCCTAGCTTCGCCGATGTCCACTATACCTTCCCTGAATACCCACGCCAGGTCCGCATCGAGAGCGCCTTCTCCTGCCCCATGGCTTGTGTCGTTTGCCATGCTTGGGGCAGCTTCAAGACCCCAGAGAGGCCAAAGACCTTTGCGTCCATGGAGTTCATAGAGTCCATCCTCCAGGATATCGCTTCCTGGGAAAAGCCGCTCCATGAGATCGTCCCCGTCGACTTCTCTGAGTGGCCGGCTTATCCCAAGTGGTATGAGATGGGACAGATGATAGACAGGTACATCCCCGACACCATGATGTCCCTGCCTACAACAGGCATCTCCTTCAGCGACGAAGAGAACCTGAAGAAGCTGGCTTCTATCAAGACGCTCAAGTGGCTCAACTTCAGCATCAACGCCTACTTTGAGGAGACTTGGGAAAGATTCCATCGTCGTCCCCGCCGCTTGATGGCCCGGATCCTGGAGCTACCGGAGCGGTTCAGAGATCTGCGGCCCGACGTCACTATCAACATCTCCATGGTCTATGACCCCCTTATCACCTCCGTCCTGGAGGCCGAGCTCTTCGAGGCCCACTGGAAGGCCAAGGACTTCCGGGTCGGCATCAACACAGCGAGCTACGTCAAGAACCCCAAGCGCAAGCCCGAGGTCCCGCTGACCATTGCCTGCCGCTCCATCTTCGACGGTCTGGTCGTCTTCGCCGACGGTAAGGTAGGGACCGGCTGCTGTTTCGACAGCAACGCTGAGCTGACCGTCGGGGGCTTCCCTAAAGGGAAGCTCCTGGACATCTGGAAGGGGGCAGAGCTGAAGGCTCTGGGAGAGCTTCACAACTCGGGGAAGCGTACAGAGCTGGACCTCTGTCGCAACTGCACTTTTTCCTAGGAGGAGACATGACGCAGCAGATCTGGACGACGGTCCCGGGGTGTAGGCTCTGTGGAGGGACTCTGGAGCCTATCCTCGACCTGGGCCTCCACTACCTCCCGGACTGGAACCACGAGGGCTCTGGGATCCAAGCTCCTCTGGTGCAAGCCCGCTGCTCTTCCTGTAAGGCAGTCCAGCTTCTTCACAGTGTGAGCAAGGACCTGCTCTACAAACACTACTGGTTCCGCTCAGACGGCAACAGCAGCGCTGTCGACATACTTTGGGGAGTAGTCACTGAGAGCCTCAAACGGGTGAAACTGGCTCCAGGAGACATCGCCCTGGACATTGGTGGAAATGTTGGTACTCTCCTTGACCTCTTACCACCTAGGGTCATCAAAGTCAATATAGACCCGGCCCACAATCTGGTCGGAAAGTCTCGGGCTCGTGGCCACAATGTAGCCGCAGAGTTCTTCAGCGCAGAGGTCTATCGCTCCCTAGTAGGCGAAAGGAAAGCCACACTGGTCACTGCCGTGGCTATGTTCTACGACCTGGAGGACCCCGTAGGCTTCTGCCAGGATGTAGCTTCTATCTTGTCCAACAACGGTCTCTTCGTCATTCAGCAGAACTACCTCCCCACAATGCTCACTAGGGGTTCTTTCGATAACATCGGCTTTGAGCATCTTTTATATCTATGTGTTCGGGACATGCACAACATCGCTCGACGGGCTGGCCTCGTCATTGAGGATGTCGAGTGGTCCAATGCCCTTGGAGGGTCTTTCCGGGTCTTTCTGCGTAAGGACCCCGGCCGTACCTCACAAGATCTCCGAGCTACCCTAGAGAGCGAGCAGGCTGCGACCTCCCCTGAGGCTTTCCGTAATTTTGTCACAAGCTGCCAGGCGAACAGAGAGGCTGTCGTAAAGTTCATTCGGGGGAAGCAGCGATCCGGGAAGAAAACTTATATCTACGGGGCCTCGACTCGAGGAATGACGATCCTCCAGTACTTTGGGCTGACGAAAGAAGACTGCCCCAAAGCTGTGGAGAGAAACCCAATGAAGATTGGGATGAGCATTGCCGGGCTAGATATTCCCGTCATCTCTGAGGAACAGGTGTGGGCAGAGAAGCCAGACTATATGCTCGTCTTGCCCTACTTCTACCGAGAGGAGTTCATCAAGCGGGAAGAACAGTGGCTCCGAGCCGGAGGCCGTTTCATCTTCCCTTTGCCCCGGCCCCAGGTCTACGGAATCCGCAGCGGTCGACCTTTCGAGGAGTTTCTGGGATGAAAATTCTGGTCACTGGCAGCGCTGGCTTCATTGGCTCCAGGGTCTTCTATATCCTGCGGGCCAATAGCAACTTTGTCTCCGGAGTGGATCGCAAAGATGGCCCAACGACCACCTACCTCCTTGACTTATCCGACCCACGGTACGCCAGCTTTCTTCCGAGTGAGGGGATAGATGCAATAGTCCACCTGGCCGCAGCCCCTTGGGCTGAGGCACAGGACTGGAGCAAGGCGGGCCGTGATACAATTATCTCCACAGTCAGAGCCCTCGACCTGGCAGCCCGTTGCCATGCGGCCTTCGTTTTAGCATCCTCGGCCTATGTCCTCGGTGAACCCTTACATGCTCCCCAGGGGCCTGGCCACCCTCGTCACCCAGTCGACAACTATGGGAAGGCCAAGCTTATGGCCGAGGAACTTACCTGGGCCTGGGCTCTGCCGCGGACCTTCGTCACTCGCTTCTACAATGTCTATGGCCCCGGTCAGTACCCTGGGGCTGTTATCCCCGATACGATAGCCAAGCTCCAGAGCAAGGACCATCAGCTCTTTGAGGGGTCAGGGAATGAGACCCGGGACTTTGTCTATGTCGATGATGTTGCCGAGGCTATCCGGCTCCTCGTAACCGAAGGCCAGCCAGGGACCTATCACATCGGCTCAGGGACCCCTACGAGAATTGCTGACCTTGTGGCTCTGTGTAAAGACCTCCTTGGGTCAACTACACCCTACAGCTTCCGAAGCTTACCAAGCTCTCGAGAGACCAAGGCCAGGCTCCGGGGTTTTCTAATTCCCTTCCAGGCAGATATCGCTCCTATGCTCAAGCTAGGGTGGAAACCCAGAGACCTGAAGACGGGTCTGGCTAGCTTTATTCGGCAGGAGGCACGATGACCTTTGATTCGGTAGAAGGAAAGCGGCAACGGACCCAGTTTGAGCGGTTCATCCAGTGGGCCGAATCTGAGGGGAGAGATGAGTTGCCGACACATCTGGATACCCTCTTGGGCCCAGACCAGAGCCTTCGCCTCAAGTGGCTCAAGGAGCGAGTTCAGGGGGAGATCCTGGAGGTCGGCTGCTCCTGGGGATATGTCTCAGCCTTTGTAGGGGCCAGGGCCGGGTGCGACATCAACCCCAGGTTAGTGAAGCTAGCCCAGCTTCTGGCTCCACAACGAAGTTTCCGTCAGGGGGATGCCCGAGCCCTGCCCTATGAGGACCTCAGCTTCGATACAGTCATGTTGCCAGAGATTCTTGAGCACCTGCCTTGGGAAGAGGTCCCCATCGCTCTGGAAGAGGCTAACCGGGTCGCACGGCACCACATCCTCATTACAACCCCCGATGGGGCTACAGATAGCGCGGAGGCGACGAACCCCAAGCACAGGTACTTGATGACCAGGGAGAGAGCCGCGCGAATCACTAAGCATCTGCTTGCCCTTAGATTTCGGACCACATTCTCAAGCGTCGGGCCTTTCCTTTGCTGGGAAGGTAGGAGGGAACAGTGAAGGTACTTATCGTCGGGACGACGGTCTACAGCTTACCGCCAGCGGGCTATTCTGGCCTTGAGATGCTGTGCTACCATCTGGCCTGTGGCCTGGCGAAGAAAGGCCACCAGGTAGCAGTGGTGGCCCCTAAGGACTCCAGGCTTCCCCAGGAAGTTGAGCTGGTGCCTACAGAGCTCAGAGAAGACGAGGAGGCTGTATGGGGACGGTACAGGAACCGTATCGAGGGCGGAGACGTCGACGTCGTGCTCGATTCATCCTGGCAGCGCTGGGCAACGATGTCCAACGTCGGAAAGGATCCTCAGATCCCCATTGTCAACTGGCACCACACAGACCCCTCAGTCTATGGGTCCCCCGCGCCGGTCCCCTATAACCTCTGGGTCGGCATTTCTCAGAACCATGCCCTGCGGCTTTCCCAACACTTTCAGCTGCCCGTCCGTTATGTCTATAATGGGGTAGACACAGAGTTCTATAAAGCCAACGGCAGGGCTAGAGGAGAGCGCTACGTGTGGCTATCCCGCTACACTCCGGAGAAGGGGGCTGCTGAGGTCATTGGACTGGCCCAGAAGATGAGGGTTGGCCTGGACCTCTATGGAGACGTAGAGATCATTGCCGATCCCCGCTATAGGGACCTCTGTTTCCAGCGGGCCGATGGAATCTTTGCCAAGGCCAGCGGGGGAGTTTCCCGGGAGCAGACAGTGGACCTCTATACGACCCATAAGGGTTTCCTCTACTGGCTCAACTGGGAAGAGCCCTTTGGCCTGGCTATCGCCGAAGCCCAGGCAGCCGGTTGCCCGCCTATCGTCTCCCGCCGTGGGGCCGCCCCTGAGCTGGTCCGGGACGGAGTGACCGGCTTCGTTGTCGACACACTGGCCCAGATGGAAGAGCTTGTCAAGAGCAAAGCCGTTGACCAGCTGAACCGGGAGACAATGCGGCAGCATATCGAAGCGAACTTCGGCCTGGCCAAGTTTGTTGAAGACTGGGAAAGGCTTCTACTGGAAGTCGTCGCCGGGACCAGGTGGTAGAGGAGGGCTGAGGATGCCGAATTTTAGCCTGCTGGAGACTCGAGATGTTGAGCACCCCGTAGGAACGAGGCTCATCAGCGCTGCGGTGGAGGTTGATGGGAGAAAAGCCACATTCCTGATACCTCCTGGCCTGCCGATTGCGCAGCAGCAGGCCCGTATCGAAGCTGCTGCTCAGCGCTGCCAGATTGGGCAAGAGGTCAGTCCCGGGATCCTGGTCGAGGAGGTTTCCCAAACAATCAGTAGCCGACAAGATCCTCGACCTGGTGGAACTATCACAAGGGAGACCCAGGCCGACGTCTGCATTGCTGTCAGGACTCAGGGGGTCAATCTCTACACAGTGGTCCTGACGGAGGCAGAGTATCAAGCCCCCGGATGGGTCACGACGCTTTTGTCTCGGGTTCCCCAGACCACTGCGACACGCTGGACGACCTAGGAGGTGAGGTATGCCTGAGCTAGTCGTCGTCTATGATAGCACGACCGGCCAGCTGCTTTCCCGCCTGGTCCTCGCCGCTCATATCACAGACGCCGCAATAACCAACCCCAAGCTCGCCAGTGGGGCCATTGGGTCCGGCAAGATAGCAGACGCGGCTCTTGTCTCCGCCATGCTGGCCTCCGCAGTTATCGCAGCCCTGACGGTAGAGTCTGGAGAGGTTGGCAGCGGCCTTATCGCCCCCAACGCCGTTACCTCGGGAAGCATAGCCTCCGGCCAGGTCGGGGCTCCGCATTTCTTCAACCAGGGCATTGGGTCCAGTGCCTTCGGTGCCAACGTTGTCGCAAACCCCCATCTTGCGAACCAGGGGATCCTCTCGAGTGCAATAGGAGCGAGCGTCTTAGCGACCCCGCACGTGCAGGCCGGGGGAATCCTCAGTGCTTCAGTAGGCAGCGGCCAGTTAGGACCACACGTAGCAGCGGCGGGGATCCTCAGTGCCCAGGTTGGCAGCGGCCAGTTAGGACCACACGTAGCAGCGGCGGGGATCCTCAGTGCCCAGGTTGGCAGCGGCCAGCTAGGACCACACGTAGCAGCGGCCGGGATCGTTTCGGCCCACGTTGCGGCCGCTGCACTAGCGAACCCGCATGTCGCAAACCAAGGACTTCTGTCCAGTGCAATAGGAGCGAGCGTCTTGGCTACGCCTCACCTGGCGAACCAGGGAATTCTCAGCGCTTCCATCGGAGCGAATGTCCTGGGGACCCCACACATAGCGAACCAGGGGCTCTTGAGCGCCTCCTACGGGGCTGCGGCGGTTGGTACCCCGCATCTCTTCTCAGGTATAGACATGCGCCGTCTGGAGTCGGGGGGTTACCTCCCAGCATTCATCATGTCGGCGGGGAATGTACCTGTTCTCTTCTCTGTGACCGGCGGGTCGCAGCCTTTGATTCAATGGATCACCTCTGGTGGCTTTGAGGGGGGAATGTTCCGGGGCGGTAGTCAGCTCCAGATCTATCATAACCTGGGGAGCGGCGACGTGCGGGTGCGATCTGGCGAGCCTACTCTCCTGATAGTCATGGCTGCGGGAGGCGACGATAGTCTACGCATCCAACGCGGACCTCCAGGCGCGGCTGGGGAGGCGCCCTCCCTCGTGAGCATCATGCAGATTCGGAGCGGGGACATCACCTCTCTCAACTACGTGGATGGTGTGGATATCTCCGCCCATCGTCATGCTGGGGGGACAGGGGAAGCTCCCACGGTCCAATCGGCGGGTCTGGGCTCCGGCCAGGTTGGCCCTATGCACATCTTCCCCAATACTCAACCCTGGGGGACCCTTATGTTCTACAACCCCGCCTCGGGCTGGCAGGTCCTGGCCCCCGGAACCAGCGGCCAGAGGCTAACGACAAACGCCAGCGGGGCCAACCCCGCCTGGGCAGCCTAAGATGACTGGGCGTAGTGCATCCGAGCAGTTCTGGGACTATCTTGAGCGTAGCCTGCCTAGACCTCCATTTCTTCCACGACCAGGACTGGCCCCAGGTTCTCTACCTGAGAAGGCTGAGGAGCCAACCCCTACGGAGGACCAGGCCATGGAGACCCTTTTAGCTGCCAAGAAAGCCCAGTGGAGAGAACATGGCTATCCCCCTGGTCTGATAGACAAGGCCTCCCGCCTGGCCCTTTCAGCAACCCTGGGCCAGCTAAGTCATATCACTCGCTGGGCCCCGACGATTGATCGGGCGGCCCTCTTGCGCTACTATCTGGACGTGGTGGCGGATAGGTGGATAAAGACCTTCGTCAGTCCGTAGCAGCCCAGACCCGAGAGCGGGTGGCTGAGCTCTATCATCAGGGCCTGGGCTATCGGCGTATCTCTCGCTTGACGAATCTCTCCAGGACCCGGGTACGCAAGATCCTGCTGGGAGACCAGACAATTCCTCAAGTCCCCCAGGATCTGGATGGGCTCCGGGAGGAGCTGGTAGCCTCTTACCCAGCGGGGCTTGTTGACCGGGCTCTGGCCCGGGCCTGGGCCTATGGCTGCTCCATGCTGGCCATCACCGGCTACCCCGAGCTGAGGCCCCGGGTAGAAGCCTTGAGGCCTTTGGCCCTCCAGTGGCTCCAGAGTTTTGAGGAAAAAGGTTAGTTATGTGAAGGGTACCGCCTAATTCCCCAGTTGACAGGTGACATGACGAAGACTTAGACTAGCTATAGTTTAGGAAAGGAGAACGAAGAAATGGCAATCTCTGATATGGCCGCGAAGGGGCAGCGAAAGCTGTCCGCCAAGGCCGGTTCGATGGTCGCGTCCTGGAACGCCTCCAAGGGCCGCGCAGCCGCCAACTTCCGGGCTGTGGGATTCGGGCCGACCCGGACCCGCAACTACGAGGCCGGCCTCGCCTCCGCTGAGTACCACGCCCCGGACCCTTCCAAGTGGGCGCGCAACTGGGTTGCGAAGATGCAGGAGTGAATTCGGAACCCAAAACCGGGTCCGAAGAAGAAGGCCCCTCAACCGAGGGGCCTTCTTTTAGCTATGGGAAGCTCCTCTAACGAGGCCCAATCTGGCGTCAAGGCTCTTCCTTATCATCGCTTCGACAATTTCAGGTTGTACTATTTCCATAAAACTTTTGACCTTCTTTTGACCTGATAGGTAGATCGTCCACTTCTCTCTCTTATTCGCCCTGGCTATTGCCTCTAAACCGAACTTCCTCTCCAGCCAGTCTCGAATGAGCCGACAGCCGAGTTCCCCAAACCCCTCGACATGGAGTCTTACCAGGGGTTGAGTTCCATGGGGTCCACCGAAGGTTAGACTCCCATCATCCATATACCACACCGCCATTTCTCGGCCTTCAATGCCTCCGGGCCTTACCTCCAGGCCATGCCTCGCATCTTGATGACCTTGAGACAGGTCTTACAGCGATCCTCTTCTGGGACTGAATAATTTCCCCAGAGCGGTCTTTTCCCTCTCAGTTCACAGAGAGTCAACTCTGCCCCCTGCCAGAGGTGAGCTTTCATCGGCCTTTCCCCCCCCTCCCCTGCCTGCCTCCGATACATCCAGGGGCGGACAATCTCACTCGTCACAACTCACCTCCCCGTAATAAAAAGTTCCTTCCAGAACACAAGCCAGCCCAAGATGTAGAAGTCGAAGAGCAAGCGGTCCGCTGCTGCAACGGCTATGACCAGGAAGATGACCAGGAGGAGTGCTACTACTGTCTTCGTAGGGTCCTCCGTAGAGAGCGCTCAGACGTCATGTTCATTTGGCTCGCTCTGGCCTATTGGAACTCTCATCGGTTTTGGCTCGCTCCAGCCGGTTGGAACTCTCACTCCATCTGGCTCGCTCCTGTGTGATGGAACTCTCATCTGCACTGGCTCGCTCTTTGCTGATGGTACTCTCCCACATAGTGGCTCGCTCTCCCTTTGTGGAACTCTCTAACCTTTTGGCTCGCTCCGGCGTGATGGAACTCTCTTCACTATTGGCTCGCTCCCATGATATGGAACTCTCGTTGGTCATGGCTCGCTCTAGCGTTATGGAGCTCTCAGCTAGCTTGGCTCGCTCTCTAGTGATGGAACTCTCTTCACTCTTGGCTCGCTCGAACGAATTGGAACTCTCCCGATTCTTGGCTCGCTCTCACGAGTTGGAACTCTCTTCCCTATTGGCTCGCTCTTATCTCGTGGAACTCTCATTAGC
>ERZ1292625.1212-Hain-H41-01um-R1-1212-length-32461-cov-17_pt1 | contig 32461 bp, 45 predicted proteins | sample MGYA00564400_ERZ1292625 | MGnify/ENA primary metagenome ERZ1292625 (study PRJEB36523, sample SAMEA6512639) | groundwater metagenome | collected 2019-01-08 | study: AquaDiva: Metagenomics assemblies of 32 groundwater samples
GGTCGTATTGTTCCAGCCCGAAGTCGACGCCATAGCCTTCCGTGCCCCAATACGGTGGATCGCAATAGAACAGGGTGTGCTCGCGATCGTACTTGCGGATGCAATCCTGCCATGCCAAGTGCTCGATGTAGGTGCGGCAGAGCCGCAGGTGTGCTTGGCTCAAGTCCTCCTCGAGGCGCAGCAGATTGAAACGTGGCGGGCTGGTGGTAGCAGTGCCGAAGGTCTGGTTATTCACCCTACCACCGAAGGCCAATTTCTGCAGGTAGTAGAAGCGTGCTGCGCGCTGGATATCTGTCAGCGTTTCCGCTGGCGTGATCTGCGTCCACTTGTATATCTCGCGACTGGTGAGCGCCCATTTGAATTGCCGGGTGAACTCCTCCAAGTGATGCCTGACCACGCGATACAGGTTGACCAGCTCGCCGTTGATGTCGTTAAGCACCTCGACGTGCGCCGCTTCTTTTATGAAGTACAGCGCAGCGGCGCCGCAGAGTGGCTCCACGTAGCACTCATGTTTTGGGAACAATGGCAGGATGTGTTTGGCCAAGCGGCGCTTGCCGCCGATCCAGGGGATAATCGGTAATGTCTTGTTCATGCTGTAAGCCCTTTTCGGTGAATGAAAATATGTGCTAGGCTTGACCCGCCGCGTCGACGTGGCAGGAAGCCTTGGCTTTGGCTCACAGGTTAATTCTGTGGGTTAAAGTGGCCGAGGTCATGTTGGTGCATGGTTCCGGCCGCTTCCTTTCTGATTATTCCGCCGTACTCTCCGGTAGTGCTGCTATCAAAGTGCAGGTGCTGGACAGCGCATTCGGCTCAAACCGCCACGCTTCGATCAACCCGACTGAACTGCCAATTGATTCGCTGCACATATATTTATCGCGCTGCTCGGGAACCGGGAAAAACAGGAACCGGATATTGCCAAGAATGTCATAGCCTTTCCCCTCGTTCAATTCAAACCATGCCCGTGCGACAGATTCCAGATGCGCGGGTAGCTCGATGAAATCCCAATGTTCCGGGTCAAAGTCGATTCGCTTGAAACGCACCCCGCCATCCAGAAATGAGGCGCTGGCGGCCAGCCCATCGCTGAATATCAGTTCACAGTGCGAGTATTTGCCCTGGGTGACAGCACGGACAACGATGTTGTACAGCCCCTGCAGGCCGGGGCGCGTTGATTTGTAAAATGCAGCGATCAGTGGCATGGTGCCTCCGGGAATTACAATTTGCGAGCGTTACAGAACGCGGTGTAATCAACAACCGCCTGCGCGGCCTGTGCCGCAGTCATTGTTGGCATGGCGGCATAGACCAGCCGGACGTATTCGTCTTCGATCTCTTTTGCCTTTATAGCCAGCCCAACAGTTCCGCGATTCTCGTTAATAATGTAAGCGGCAAACTGCGCCGCCGTCATACTGAGCCGCCCGCCCAGTAGAGTCAGATATGCAGTAACCGTTGAGCCATCTATCATAATGCTGGTAGTGCGCCCGGCCTGAAATTCAGTGGCGGCGAAATAATTGTGCGAATAAACATAGGCGATGCCGGGGGAGTTTTTTACCAATGAATCCAGTGTGGCGCGGCGCAGTTCCTTTACCTGATTGATACTGGCGGTACGCTGCTCGGCATCCCGCGCGGCTTGGTATGCCGCCAGCAACGCGCTATCCAATACAAGATTGGTGCCTACCCGCGTCATACCCCCAAGCGTTATTGCGGGGAGAGTCCCATCAACCGCCTCATTCCACAGCACTCGCGCCGGATCGAAATAAGCGACCGCCTCAATCAATTCCTGTTTGCCGCTCGGCGCATTTATCAGTAACTTATTCATTGGCATGTCCTTAGTTAGTTTTTATTAACTGAGTCGCAATATCCGCAGCTTGCCCACGCCAGAAGATGCGGACACATCAATATGGTTTCGCAGAACATCGCCTGCTGTGAGCTGGAAAACGCCACTTACTGCATCCCAATAGGTGGCATGTTTGCTCTGGCTCTGCATGAGCCGATCCGTCGCAGTGATGTTTTGGATGTTCGTGGTGCCTTGCGCGGAATTTTTCGAGATGCCAAAATAAGCGCCTAACCCCGGTGCATCCTCCAAGTGCACGGCATACTTCCCGGTATCGTTGATAGTCCAGGAGCCACCGAGCGTGGCGCTGTCGGCGTAGGTGATGGAGGTGCCTGCGCTGGATTCCGTAGTGGTGAAACGGCCAAACTTTGTATTGGTCGATCCTGCGCCGTTAGAGCTGGTCATGACAATCTCGTGGACGCCGATCCCTTTATCTTCACTCGGATTCAGCAGCTCCCAGTAAGTACCGGCCAGATTGTATTCAATCAGCGCCACAAATCCGGCCCCAGCTATATCGCCTATTTTGAGTGCCGCTCCTCCGCGCGCTTTGATTGTGCGGGTTGGCAGCCCGTCCGGCGTGAAAGTCGGCGCAGTGATGGTATTTGCGCCGGCACAAACCACGTAACACAGTGTCTGATCCGCCAGCGTGATGTCCGGCGTAAAATTTGCGGTGATAGCGTCCACCGTGCCAGCGGCGGCGGCAATTGGGGCCATTGCGCCGGTCGCGCCGGCGGTACCCTTATCACCCACTCGCGAGAAATCCAGCAGAATTGAGTCGCCATTCGTGAACGGATTAGCAGTGCTGCTCGCAACGACCGCAACGGTGATATTTTTGTACCCGGCTGGCGAGGCCAGTGCGGACACCGAGAAAATCAGCCACTTGGTACCATCAGACTGTTTCACCAGCCGCAGAAATCCTTTGATCGTGCTGGTTGAATCATCAAAAACATCAATTGCAGCAGTCCAATCAGAACCAGCAGAATCAAGTGTATCCGCACGAATGGTAGTGGCGGTATTTTGCGTGGCATTGTCCAGCCGCAGAACCCCCGCGCCGGGATCGGCATCCGTGGTGGTGGTGCTAAATGTGTACGGGATCGAGATCGCGCCGCCTGCGGCCACCACATTCATGGCGGCAGCGAGTGCATTGGCCTGCGTTGCAAACGTGTTCAGCTCGGTTCGCATCCCAGGGAGCGTTGTGCCGAGAAACGTATCCCCGCGCGTATCAAACGTGGCCGGATCTGCGGTAGTTGGAACGCTTCCCAGCGAGCTGATGATCTGAGTAATTGCCATTTATATTTCCTCTAATTCAAGGGTGACGATTGCGAATTTGACGTTAGCTACATTGAATTTGAATTGTTTGTAGATTCCGACGATCGACAACGCTTCATGGTAGCCGTCTGCGTCATCATCGATCCCGGACCAGTAGGCGGGCGCGGCATTCAGCAATTTTTTAAGCGCGCGCGCCTTGTTGACGCGGGCCTTATCCAGATGCAGCACCTGTTCTGTTTTTGGCACGCTCGGCACCGGTATCAGTGTGGCGGTGCCGAACTCGTCGCGCGTGATGGTCGAGAAATTGAGATCGTCGCTGATGGCGTCCCATTGGATTTCCCCAATGTAAACATATGAGCCGATCACGCAGGACGCGCAGGAGACGTTGCCGCTGGTCACGCTCAGGGTGAGGGTGAAAATGGCATCGCTGTACGGCGGAATATCAAAAAATCCCAGGCTTTGTTTGGTGCTGAATGCCCCGAAAAAATAATCGTACCAACCCAGCGTTTCACGGGTGTTCAGGCTGCCGCTGGCGGAATAAACCGTGCCGCCCCCCAGGACGCTGGTGACGGTGAGGCTGTAGGCATTTGCCAGCAGACCTTTCAGTGCCAGAGAATCCACGCGGATGCCGGGGGCGAATACCTGGGTGAAGGTGAGCGGCACCGTGGTCCGGGTGTTGCTCAACAAGTCGAACATCGCCCATTTGTTCGTGGCGCCGACCTTCAGCCATTTGACCGTGTCAGACAGGGCGTTGCCAATGTTGTTAGCGACCCGCGATCGGTAAACAAGATGGGTGGCCGGGTCGATCACCATGTCGGCCAGGGCATAGGTCGCGGCCCCGGAATAGACCTGGTAGGTTGTGCCGATGTTGTCCCACCACGTCGGCGAGCTGGCTGGCGTGTTGCCGAGGTTTCCGTTCGCCTTCGATTTGTAGACCGTGAGCAGCCCGGCAGCCCCGGCCACGCTGGCGGTATTGTTGATGGCATAGGTGGTCGCGCCTACATAGGCAGCAGGAGCCGTCTCCACCACGGTGGAGCTGGTAAACATCGCATCGGTTATGGCGACAGGCGGGATGACTCTCATACCGCCACCGTCGTTTGCATCGAATTGCCATCACGGGTTACACGCACGAGGGTCTTTGCCGTTTTTTGTGAGCTGGTAGCAGTTATCGCGCCAGAGTCCTTTATCTGAGCCAACTCCAGCCGCATCGCCTGCAGTTCCGCCACCACGGCAGAAAAATCAAGCATCTTCTGGGTGGCGCTGTTGCTGTACACTCTGGCAGGCGCCATGTCTACCAGCTCCGGGCCGTTCTCGCCAAACACCGCCAGGCCGCCTGGATAGTCGCCGCCCGAGGCAAAACCGGCGATCTTGCGCGCCTTGTACTCTTGTGAGCCGGTGAAACCCGCGATCACGGATGCAGTCGAGGCGCCAGCAGCAAGTTGCACCTGCCACCCGGCCAGCCCAGCGGCATCGGGCGCGCGGCCCAGCAAAGTGCGGTAGAGGCTCTCTACGAATGGTGCATCGGATGGGGTGCCGCCGAGGCCGGAGGTAGTGGCGCCCAGGGCTGCGGCCGCAGAAGCGCCGGGGCCGCCAAACGCCGAGCGCATCCCGGCGACGGCAGCGGCAACAGTCATCACTGAGGTGTTGACCCCGTTGATCGCATCAATCTGCGCCTGGGAGCGGGCCAGGATGCCATCTAGTGCGGTGAGCTGGCCTTGGGCCACTGACAGCGACTGCTGCTCGATGCTGAGCTGCCCCTGCGTGAGCGCGTCGAGGCTGTTGATATCGGCGGCGGTGCGGTCGAAATCCAGCATGTAATCGAGAAAGCTGCCGAACAACTGCTCGCTCGGTTGCGCCACTACGTCCAGCGCGCTGGACAGAGATTCGGCGCTGGGCAGCACCCCGCTGGCGCGGGCGATGGCCAGGGCACCGGCGATCTGCGCCTGTGCCTGCGCGCGCTCCGCGCCCGCGTTGCCCGCCACATTCATCCGGCCGAGGGTGGCTTGAAGCGTGCCGGATAGGCTGGTGAGCTTGCCGATCGAGCCGGTGATCTCGTCGATGTGTTTCTGCACGCTGCTACGCTCAGCATCGACGGCACGTTGCAGCGCCTGGAATGATGCGGCCACCACGGTTTTGTAGCGCGCGATCATGGCGTCATTGGCCGCATCCGCCGCATCCGCTACCGTAGCGAACGCCGGGGCCAGCGTCGTCAGTGCAGCATAGGTTTTAGCGCCGGATTCCGTGGTCAAATCCAGCCCGCGCACGACATCAGCCAATTCTTTTTTCGAGGTGATACCGGCATAGCCGAGCGCTGCCATAGCGGCGGTCACATCCGCCTGCACCGGCGCCAGACGCTCGGCCTCGGTCAGGAAATTTTGTGCATAGAAAGCGGTTTTTTGTTGCAATGCGTCCAGGCCGCCAGCCAGGTTGATGAGCCGCTCGCGCCCTTCCATCGATTCCAGCCCGACCGCGCCAAACGTCATGTCGACGGAATGCAGCACGGCATCGACGCTGGCGAGCTCCGTAGCCAGGCGTTTCAACGTCGTCGCGGACGTTTCGCCCTCCTGAATAAATTTGTCGAAATTGCCGGTCAGGTTGGCCAACGAATCGGCGAGGCCGAGGAACATGGCGTCGATCGCGGCCTTGTCTTTGGTCTCATCGCCGGTTAGCGCCACTTTAATTTTGGTTGTATATCCAGAAATTGCATCGACCGGCAGGCTCAGAACACTGGCGTACTCGGTAGTGGATGAGCGCAGTAGCGCCATTGCTGCGCCCATTTTTGCTTCCATTGCCGGGTCAAGATCAGTGGTCGTCTGTGAATATTTGGTTTTCAGAAACCATGCTTTAGATTTCCAATCGGTGTAGTTTTTACCCTCGAATCCGTCCGCACTGAACTCACCCTGAATGCCTGATTCAAGCGGCTTTTTGGTACGCTTGAATCCCATGTACAACAATGTCCCGATTGCGGCAACCGCTGCCAGCGGGCCAGCAAGAGCAGCAAGCTGCGCGCCCATACCCGCCATCGCTGCGGCACCTCCCGCAGCAGCAGCACCAGAACCACCCGCAGCCAAAAACGCGGACGCACCGGTAATCGCTGCCGCCCCTGTGCCGGTAGCAGCCAACCCCCCTCCGAACGCTGCTAATGCGGATGATCCAATCATGCTGCCGATACCACCCACTATGCTACCGAGGCCGCTGGCTATTCCACCGCTAAACCCTGTCCACAGCATTTTCCCAGCATTCATCAGCCCGGCAGCGTTAAACAACGTGTCCATCGCACCACCACCCGCTGCGTTCGCTGCACCTGCTGCCATAGAGCCGGTGATCGAGGCAATCATTTTCAGTATGATCGGGCGGGCGGTGAACTCGTAGGCCAGCTTTATTGCGGCCATCTTGCCCGCCTCAACTATTGAGTCGAGCGCTTTAAATCCGTGAGACGCAAACAACACAAAAGCGGTTTCGCCGGTGCGCTCGATCGAGTTGCCGATCCGATCTAGATTTGCCTGCCGCGCGCGCGCGGCCTCCTGCTCGGCTTTGGTTACATTAGCGATGTTCTCCTGTGCCGCGCGGGCGGCTTCTTGCTCGGCCTTTGTTACATCGGCGATGGTCTGCAGTCTGGATTTCTCGGCATCAATCACCGCCTGCTGCGCGTCTGTGGCCACCGCCCACGCTTGCGCGCTGGCCATGATCTCCTCTTTCAGCGCGGTGGTCGGTGCTTTGGCCGCTTCCGCTGCGGCGGACATCAGGCGTTTCTGTACCGCGTTGAGGCCGACCTGCTCGGTCTCCAGCTTGATCGCGGCGGCGTAGCGTTGCGAGCCCTCGATCGCCTGGGCGGTCGCCTGCGCGGCGCGTTTACCCGCTTCTTCACGCTTTTTGGCAGCCTCTTCGCCCAGCTTTTGTTGCGCGAGATATTTGATTTCCGCATCTTGCGCGAGCTGCTGGCGGGTCAGCCCCGCGAGCGCGTCGGCGGACGCCTGCGCGCCGGTGTTGCCATTGCTGGCAGCAGAGGTCGCGGGGGAGGATCTCCCTCTTGCCAGCCCAGACGGGGCGGTCATGCCCGGAATGAAAAATGCCAGGCGGTCGAGCCAGTCGCCGTTTTCAACCAGATTTTTGAGACCACTTAGCGTATCAGTTAACCCGCTAAACACCCCCTCGACCGTGCCCTTGACCGCGCTGGTCTTGCCCAGCGCTTTGAGCAGGTCATCCCACGCCAGCCCCGCGTCGCGCGTGGATTTGGTCATGCCCTGATTCATGCTCGCCGCCACTCCGCCGACCTGCTCACTCAGAACTTTCAGAACCAAATTGAGCGCTTCGCCCTGGCGGCCGGTATCGACCAGATCCTTGATAATCGCTTTCTGCGATTCGGAAAACGACACGCCGGAACGTTTGAGCGCAGTCAGCCCCTCTTCCGGATTTTCCAGCGCCTTGCCCAATTGCAGCACGGCGGATTTGAGATCGGTCTGCATCACCGCAGCCAGGTTGGCCGCTCCCTCCAGCGCCGGGCCGAAGCTTTCCCGATTAATATTTTTGAATGTCAGCAACACGGCCATCGAATCACGCATCGCGTCGTCGTCGAGGCCAAAGCGCATTTTCCCGGACTCCGCCAGCGCATCCAGCTCGGTCTTGGTCAGCCCGGCGGCATGGCCGGTGGCGTTCAGCACCGCCTGCATCCGCAATTGCGATTGCTCGGCTTGCGCCGCCTGCGTGACGGAGGATTTGAGCGCCATCACCAGGCCGGTACCGACGGCGGCGGCCAGCCCCAGCGCGGCGAAGCGCAGGCGCTCCATCACGCGCTGATTGCTCTCGCCGGCGGCGATGGCTTTATTGCTCGCCTCCACCGAGGCGCGCTGCGCGCTGTTGAGCTGTAGTTGGGATGCCTCGTAGGCGCGCGTCTGGCCTGCGGTCATGCCGACGGTGTCGGCCTGGCGTTTGAGGCTGGCGGTGAATTTCTCGGCAGCGGCGGCGGATTCGGTGTTGGTGCGCTTGGCGGTTTCGCCCAGGCCGTTGAGCGCCTCTTTGGTCGCGCGCACCTCTCCCACCAGCGACTTGCCATCGCCGACGAGTTTGATGCCGACTTCGAAATCTTTACCGGGCATGCGCTTTATGCTCCTACATGGTGCACAGAGTGCACCCTACATTCCGGGTTCTGGTGCACAGAGTGCACCCTACGAAGACCCCCCTTTGACAAAGGGGGGGGAGCGCAGCGGAGGGGGATTTGTCAGCTTGCACGATTCAACACCGGCAACGCGGCCTCTTCCATCGCGAGCAGATCCTGCAACATTTCCCGGTGGCGGCGGCGATGGATTTGCATCAGGCGCAAAGTGCTTTCAATGGCTGGGCGCTCCAGGCCGAGGTATTGCCCCGTCCACCCGTCGATGCGCCAGCAGTGGCTGAGCGCACAGAACACATTCCATGTCTGCCTGTTTTCGGGCCAGATAAAGCACACATCATCGTCATCTTCTGCATCCTCATCATCTGCTGCGAGCGCGTCTTCGTGCGCATCGATCGCGTCCTGCCATTCCTGCGGGTCGGCGTAGCGCTCGTCATCTTCTGCCGGCGCGCTACGCCGTGGCCGTGCCGCCCAGTACTGGGCGGCTAGCGCGAGTTTTTTCTCGCGGCGGCCTTGCCGGAGGAACACTCCAGGTAGCCGTTCACGAATGCGATTCGAACATATGAGGTGTCGATCATGCTGTCGAGCTCGTCCTCGCTGAACGGCACCGGGTCGTTGTTGGCGTCAACCATATCGGTACCCCAGCCCACGACCACTTTCCGCAACAAATCCTCGTCGTTCCCGCCATCCTTATAGATGGCCGAAAACTCGGCTTGCGGGATCAGCTCGTAATGCACTGTCCGCGTAACGGCCTTAATCCTGCCGCCGTCGCGCGGGATATTGATGGTGACTGGCCATTTGAGTACTGCTGGTTTTTCAAAAGCTGTTGACATGTCGTTCTCCTGTGTTGTTGGTCGTTGTGGTATTAAAAAAGCCGGGGGCGACTTTGTGTGGGTGCATGGAATGCACCCTACATGTGGGTCAGCCACCGGCGGTTCACGCAGCCGCCGTAAAATTTGGTGGATGTTCTACTGGGTGGCGTAGGTAAACTCGTCGTTACCAGCAGCGGTCGGCTGCAGGTCGAAATCCATCGACAGCAGCGCAACCCCCTCGGCCTCGCTGTATTTCGGGTTGATCACCCGCATGCCGGCCGCCGCCACGATGAACTTGTTGCCGGCGGTGACGCCATGCGTGACCGCCAGCGCGCCCAGAGTGGGCGGCTCGGCGCGGCAGATCGAGAAAAAATCTTTGGCGGTGATCAGTGGCAGCTCTATCGTCACGCTGCCTTTGGATTTGCGGCCGATAAAATTGATCGCTTCGCTGTTGGGCGCATTTTTGTAAACATGCTCGCAGCCCTGGGTGATGGTGAGCGAGGACAGCACCCCGGTGAAACCATAGAGAGTGAAGGTGGTGTTGATCTTGTTCACGGCCACGGGCTTCTGGAATGCGGTCAACACCGGGGCAGGCATCGCCACATCGGTGATGCCGCCGTACAGTCCGATCCACGAGGTGTGGATCATCGGCACCTGGGTTGCGCTCATGCGCAGCTCGCTGGTGCCGCGCGCGCCGAGCAGCTTGTGCAGCAGGCCGTCCCAATAAAAATATTTGGTGACCGATTGCTCGGCGGAGGTGATGTTGGCGTAGGTGACCGGGCCGGTGGTGGGGGTGATGGTCTGCGAGAACGCGCAGCCGAGCATTGCCGGGCTGTAGCCGGGCACGGCGGCTACGGCGCCCGCGCCAGCGACCTCGATCTCGTACTCCATCGTCATGTAATCGCCGACCTTGACCTGCCCCTGATTGCCGAAAAACGGCATCACCGGGTCGCGCTCGACCATATTCATCACCACCGGTACACACGCGAAATTGTGCACCAGCATCGAGTCGGTGGCGGCGACCGGCACGGCGTCGGTGCCGTAGGTGGTTTCGGCCTTACAAAAAATAACCTTTTTCTTCGCCTTGATCGGCATTATCTTCTCCCGGGTTTGGTGGATTTATCGGTGGAGTCCGTCGCATTCGCGCCAGCGGGCGCTCCTGCGGCATCGGCGGCAGCGGCGGCATCACTGGCGTCCGCCAGATCAAATCCCCCTCCGCTACGCTCCCCCCCCTTTATTAAAGGGGGGTAGGGGGGATTTGCCGGGCGGCGTTCGCCAGTGTCGGGGTCGATCACGTAGCAGCCGCCGACTCCCTGGTATTCATCAATTTTGATTTTGTCGGGCATGTCAAACGCTCCTGAGTAAATGTGTTGTCAAAAAATCATCCTGCCACCACAGCACCTGGTCGCTGAGTCGCAGCAGCCGTCCGCCGGCATATTCCAACGGATCAAATTCCGCGTTCGGCGACCAGCCCAGCAATACCGTCATGACCGCGATGCGCAGCGTCAGCAAATCGGCCTGGGCTTTTTCCCCGCGCGCATCGCGCAGGTTGATGACCGCCAGCACCACGCCGAAGCGCGCGGCGTTCTGCTGCGATACCACCATCGTGCCGGTGCTGGAACCGCCCGGCCGTTCGGAGTTGGGTATCACATACGCGGCCGGCACCTGTTTCAGGTCCTCGGTGGCCGCTGCCAGCTCTGCCGATCCGGCCACGCGTTTCAACGCCGCCACCTGGGTGTCCAGGCGGACGATGATCCACTGCGGGTCGAACAGGACGATGGTCATGGCGTTGCGTTAGCCCAGCAGCCCGGCGGCCAGCAGCACGCCGGCGATGATGGCCCATGTCCATTTGCTGCGCACGATTTTGAGCAACAGCGAATCTGCGCGCTGCTCGACTTTGAGCATTCCGCCCTTTGCATCGTTAACCCGTTCACCGAATCTTTTTCCCATGTTGTCTCCTTAGTTGGTGCACGGAGTGCACCCTACATCATCAATAATCGTCGAGCGTACCGACGCAGATTTTTGGTACCCCATCCATCAGATGAACCCTCCTGATTCACTGCGCCGGAATACCGGCGTGGTGGACGATAGCTGGGCCGCGTCGTTGGTTGCCGGTTTTTGGTTTGCGGTATCCACACCGAGCATGACTTTGCCGGCGGAGACATCCTGTAGAAACCTGACCGCATCCTTGTAGCGATCTTTCACCAACTCGGTCACACGGTCTTCGTACAACCGATAGCGCGCGATGTCGCACGCCAGCTTCTCCAGCGCCGTCGGCACCGGCGACAGCGGCAACGCGAAGCGTGTGGCCAGATAGCCGTTGATCTCCGCATCCGCATCCGCCAGCGCACGCGTAATCACGGTATCGTCGATCGAGCCGGTATTGGCGCGATCGGTCAGTTGCAACAACTCGTCACTGCCGTAGCGGTCGATTAAATTCTGTTTGCTGGCGTAGGTCATGTCTTATCGAAGGGCTGGCTATTACTCGGTAGTGTCTGCGGCTTCTTCGTCGATCTCGACTTCGGTCACGGTGAGCAGCGGCTCGGCTTTGAGCTGCTCGATCTGCGTCTTGGTCAAATGCGATCGCTTGATGATGGCCGGCTGCTTGCCAAACACCATGCCGGCACGGCGGAAGCTTCCACGTTCGCAAACGATTTCCAGCGCAGGGGCCTTGGTAGGCACCGAAGAGCCTGCCGCAGGAGCTGCGTCCGGTTTTTTTGGTTGATTCTTGGTAGCCATGTTGTTCTCCTTCAATCTTTTGTTTTCTGTCCCACCCCGCCTAGAAATTGACGGGGTGGGGAGCACACTACTGCCAGGGGTTATCCGTGGTGATTATTAGCCCGCGCCGGTTGAACCGTAAGCCATCTGCCAGAAGCCGTAGCCGGCGGCAGCACGTGCTTCCGCCCCGAACTTGAATTTCTTGCGGCTGAACACGTCGTCAGCCTGCGGGTCGGTCTGCTGAACGAATACCGGTGCTTTGCGCTCCTGGTAGACGAACGGCTTGACGGGCTTGGTGGTATCCAGCAGGAACCACGCCGTGTCCGAGGTGATGCGCGCATCCACCACCACTTCGGCGGTGCCCTTGTACAGGTTGGTTTTGCCGTCATCCAGCTGGATGTTGTTGACCAGCGCCAGCGCGACGTGCTCCAGCGCGGGGCCAACCAGCAGCACGTTCGGGTTGACGTTAAGCGGACGCCCTTCGTCGTCTTTGAATTTGCGCATCGCGGTACGCCCGGCGCCGTAGCTGGCAATGGCCAGCGCCTGCGTGGCGACCGACAGCACCGCCGTGCCCTTGTTGGATACACTCGCCCCGGCAACTGGATGATCGGTATCGATGAAATACTGCCCGTCGTAGCACAGATTGACGAACGCACCATTGACCAGATCCATCACCAGCTCGTCCGGCAACTGTTTGGCTGAGAACCCAGCCATCTGCGCTTGCGGCGCGTAGATGCCAAGCTGATCATCCTCGATGTGGTTGCGGTCAACCTCGACGGTGGCTTCGAAGTCGTCATTGACGATGCTGTACTTGAAAGCCTCCAGCGACTTGACCCATTTGTCGCCCGCCCATTTGCGCATTTTCGGGAATGCGGACAGCCAGGCGTAATCGTTCTGCCCGGTGGTGGACGGCACCTTCATTGCGATCTTTTCCCAGACCGATGGCGCGGCGTCGAAGGCGTTGTTAAAGGTGGTTTTGAGGCTGATGAACACATTGTTGAGCGTGTCTTTGTTCACCAGCAACCCGGCCAGGCCGATGAATTCCACGCCGCTGCCGATGTCGTGCGGCGCAGCCAGGGCACCGGTTGGCAAACATACCAGTGCCACCAAGGCGGTGCAGAGTAAAGCTGTCAGTCCTTTTAATCTCATGTTGCTCTCCTTATCTTGCGTTAAAAATGTAGTGGCCGCGCCCAGCCGGCATACCCGCTGGCGCTGCTACGCTCTTTACAGCTTGTGCACGGTGACCCGGTAAGTCGCCGAGGCCGCGTCGACCGCACCGGCCGTAATGTTCGTGGCACGCACGGTCACGGTTCCGGCTGCCGACACGAACCCCTGAAAAATAAGTCCTGCCGTCGGTGCGGCCGGCAACCCCACGGACACCGCGTCATTCACGGCTGCACCGGCTACCGCGATCGTGAGGTCTGCGCTGGCCGCAGCGGCGATTGAGGCAAAATCCAGCGCGCCCGTGGCGGTCAGATTGCCCCGCCCTGCCTCGGCGATCCAGACGCCGTCCGTATCGATCGCCATCACCGTGCCGGCGACAGAGCGGGTGCCATTGCCGTTGGTTTTGGCCACCGTCTCGTCATCGACGATGTAGCAAGGCTTGCCCATCTCCGCCTGGGTGACCGCGTCTGCGCCGCTGTTTTTGAACTTGAACGCTTTGCCGCGCCGCACCAGTACGCTCTTGGCGCCGTCCGCGCCGGCGTTCACCACCTTCTCTTCAGCGCGGCCGAGGTAAGTCAGCGTGGTACTGAGGGCGCCGGGGGTGGCGAAACCAGTGGCATTGGCTGCCACCAGCGCGCCTGCATAAATGGTGACGGCGGTGGCTACGGGAACGGAAACCAACTCTCCGTCCTGCATCGGGGTGTTGCGATCTGCTGTGAGTGCCATATCTTTCTCCTTCTTGGTTTATGGTTGTAGTCCTGTCCTGTCCTGTCCTGATCCTGCGGCTTCGCTCGGGACTAAATACTTTCTGCAGCCAGTGTCTTTTTGAAGTCTTCCGGCGAGACCCCCATTGAGGCGCATACAGCCAGTTGCGATTCGCTCAACTGCGCGGTGTTGCCGGGTTCGGGTTGCTTCCCGCCGGTCTGCGTGCCGGTGAGCGCCGCTACCGGTTGCGCGGTATCGAGGTAGCCTTTCAGCGCCGCAACATCCTTGCCGCCCAGCTCGCGCGCCCATGCTTCCTGCGGTGGCAACAGCTTCCCGTCGGAAAGTGCTGCGGCAACCAGGCCATTCACTTCGCGGCCGTTTACTTCCGCACGCAGCGCAGCCAGCTCTGTTTGCACCGCCTGCATCACATCGATCGGCACATACCTGGCCGGATCGGGTGATGCGGATTTGAGCGCGGCAATCTCGGTGTTCCTACCAGCAATCAGCGCGGGCAGGCTGAAACCTGCAGCAGCGGCTTCCGGATTCCCGGCTTTGATCAGATCGACCGCCTTCTGCAGCTCAGCCGTAATTTCTTCCGGCGTGGCCAAGGCGGGCAAGTTAAGCATCCAGCGCAGTTGCGCCAGCAATTCTTCAATCGTCATGTTTAAGCTCTCCTGTCCTTCGGTTAAAAAACGTGCCGCCGCCTGGACAGCCACTTCGTCCATGCCGTCCAGTGCGGGGTTGTTGGTAAGCGCAGCATTGAGAATTGCCATTACCGCGCCGGTTTTCTTGTCGTAGCTGAATACCGGGGAAATGTAGAGGTATTCTTTCGACTCAATCATGGCGGTGGCGCGCGCGGTCCATTCCACGTCGACCGCATAGAGTCCGTCGCCTTCACGCCATTCGAGTTTCTTGAACCAGCCGGAGGCCGGGGCAGGCTGCCCGTTATTAACAGCCAGAAGCGTCTGGTGCTCATAGTCGATCACCAGGCGATTGTCGCGGCCGTCGAGCTGGGCAATGATGTCAGCCGCAAGCGCGGCATCGATATACCAGTGCGGCGCATCCTTCGGGCGGCCATCGAGCGAGCGGAACTTGCCCGCAGGTAGGAGCTGCACTTCCTTGCCGGCAGTGACGGCAAAAGCGCAGGCCGCGATACTGTTGCCGCTGGTAGCGCGTTTTCCGGAAATATGTAATCGCTTTTTCATGTGCCTCATTGTTGATTGGTTCGCGTGTGGCCTCAATTAATGCGGTTTAAAAATTACCAGGGCGCCGCCAAATACTCGTTGATCACGCTGGTGATGGTGCGCTCGTCCTGCGCGGAGATGCCGAGGAACGGCCGGGCCGGGATGTCGCCCCAGGGGATCGGCCCGCCGCGCTTGCTCTTGCCGAACGCGCCTTGCTTCGCACCGAATTGTTGGGTGGCGGCGTATTCCATGCTGCTGCCGATCACCACCGTATCGCGTCCGAGCAATTGGTAATGAATGGTGGTGCTGAGCGCCTTTGTCTCGCCGATCAGCGGTTTTTTACCTGCTGCAATGGTTTTGCCTTTTTCTGTGAGCGCGCCGGTGCGTTTGGAAAAAGAGCCCTTGTTTCGATTCAGCGCCTGCAGGATCGCCTGGTGCGCGTTTGGCGCCCAGGGTGAACCGTCCGGCGCGGTCGAAGTGGCGAAACGATCCATCGTTGAGTCAGCCAATTTCTCGCCGAGCATTGACATCAGCGGCGAGATGTCGCTGCCGCGCGCGATCAATGCGTTCAGCCCGGCGATGGCCACGTGGTCGTTGATCTGGATTTCGATGCGGCTCACGCGGCCATCCAAATAAAACCAGCGCCCATCAAAACCCCCGCCGCCCAGCTAATCAGATCGCGCCGGCACCCCGCTTGGCAGTCATGCCAGGCTCGGCCCCTGTCGTAGCGCTGATAAATTTCTCGCACAACCCCCGTTGTCATGGCGATAAACGCTGCGCCGATCACCGGCATAAATTGCACGAAGATCAAAACCAAGATGCACCCTGCGGATAGATGCAGTAGCTGGTCGCGCAATTCGGGCATTAAATTCACGATGCCCCTCCTGCCAGGTGCTGCCGCAGCGTGGCGGCCAGCTCGGGCGAATAGCGGCTGTAATCTGGCTCCCAGGCATTGCCGGGTGCGCCGGGCGCATAGTCGAACCCATAATCGATGCCGCGCGGGATGGTGTGCACGGTGCCGTCGCTGCCGGTTTTGGTGTAGGTGCCATCATCCGGCGCCACGGTCTTGCCCGCCGCGCGCGCTTCGCCGGGCGTCACTGCCACCGCGCGGCAGCCGCAACCCCAGCCGTTGGGCGGATAGTGCGTCTGCCACCACGGGTCGGTTTTCGGCAGCACCAGGCCGTCCCACGACTGATGCAATGGGCGCGGGTGCGCGGCGGAATCGTTGTGTTTGTATTTCCAGAATTCAAACCGCTGCAACTGCCGGTTGCGCCCGGCGGCGTAGCTGGTGCTCATGTTGGTGCGGTAGATCACGCGGGTGCGCCAGTCGCGCGCGCCGGTGTAGCTCCAGCCGTATTTCTCGACGATGGCATCAAAGCTCTCGCGGAATTTCTGGATGGACTGACCCTCGCTGATCGCCCCGTCCACCGCGTCACGCAGATCCTGCAGCATGTCTGCGTTCTGCGCGCCCGCGACAATAAATGCCTGGTCGTGCGCGGTGGTGAGGATGTCGTCCCATTTTTCGGTGGGCAAGTTGAGCTTGCCCTTGAAAAAAGCGATCTGCTCGGCGAACGGGAGGAGCGCGTTGGTGACTTTATCGGGCATGGCAACCCCCCAAACCTGCAACAGGGAGCAAACCTAACCCGCGAACCGCCCCATCCGGCGCTTTATAAACGGCTTTAAGGGTATTTTCGGGGGCGAGGCGGTACGTTGGCCGCCGCAATCTGTTCCAGCGCGTCCTGACCCCTGTTTTTTTGTTGCGCGTAGGGTGCGCTCTGCGCACCACCAGCACGGCGCATGGAATGCGCATACGCATGGGATACACAACATTGGTGCATAGAATGCACCCTACAATGAACGCCCCGTAAATCGCCTGGTTCATTGCTGCTCCTGCTCCACCCCAAAGCGCCCGGCCAGCTCCGCCGCCGCGAATGCGGTTGCCATCACCGCCGCCAGCTCCTGCGTCGGCAATTCGCCGAACGCGGCCAGCAGATCATCGCGCAATGATTCCAGGCTGTCCGCGTTGTCGACCTTTCCGCGTACCATGCGAAGGACCGTCTCCCACACCGGCGACGCGTCGGCAGCGAGCTGATCGGTCATGATGTCGGGGGTAGGTGTGACGGAATCGGCTTGTGCTGTTGCGGCCGCGATGCGTGTTTGCGCTGCCGTTACCTGCGGATTAACGGGTAGTTGTGCCCGCATCAGCACCGCTTCGCCAGTGCCCGGCACTGGGATCAGCAGCTTTTCGTTTACCCAATTGACCGGGATCTGTACGCCGACATCCACCAGGTTCGGCAGCGAATCGGATAGCAGCTTGAAATCTTCCGGTTCGCGCACATCAAACACCATGCGCGGCATGCGGCGCATATCGTCGATGCCGCCGATGTTGAGCGCATATACCGGATACACCAGGTCGCGCGTGAGCGTTCCGCCAAGCTGCAGCGCATCGGATACCATCAGGTCACGCCGCACTTCGTTATGCACGTTGCCCAGGGCATTCGTGCTGCTCTTGCCATCCGCCTGGCTGGTCAGCGTCCCGCCCAGGATTGCCTTGCTGACTGAGCGCTCAGCCCATTCCATCATGATCTGGAATGGGTCGGCCGCGCCTTTGGCGGCCTCCTTGAAATCGATCCCCATCCCCTCGGGAATGATGCCGGCCGCATCGTGCCCGATGCTGACCACGGCGCGCAGCAGCGTTGCTTTCTCGTCATCACCCGCGCCGGATGGGTAGGTGCCCAGCCGCATTGGCAGTCCGTATATCTCCAGGAACTCGGCCAGATCCCGCACGCTGTAATTTTTGAACAGGAACGGCCAGGCCAGCACGCGGTGCAAGCCGCTCCTGGAGAGATAGCCGGACTTGGCTTTGTGCACATGGGTGATCCAGCCGAACGGCGTGAGCGGCGCGCCATCGAGCGAGTTGTCGCGCAGCCGGATTTGGGCGCGTGTGGCGCGATCAAGCTGAAACCAGTTTTGCGGCCGGTGGCTGATCGCCTTGGGTAGCCATTCCCGCCCCAGCATCTGCCATTCGATTTCCTGACAGGCGAAGCCGTGGCCGATGGCGTCCAGCGCATCCAGAATCACGTCCTCAAAATTGGGTAAATCGGAGAGCAACTCCTTCACGTAGGCGGCGTCTTTTTTTTCCTTGCCGGAAGCGTTGCGCGGCGGCGCGATATCCCAGCTCAGCGTCAGCGGCGCACGCTTGCGCTTGCTCATTTCGGCATAGATGTGAGCGTCCTTCTCCTCCATGTCCAGAAACAGATCATGCTGCGCGCTGATATCGCCCTGCTCGGCGGACTCCATGATGCGCGCCAGCTTGGCGGGCGTCAGCCCACGGCTGGGATGATCTGCGAACACGCTGTGCAGCGCGCCGAGCTTGGCGACCTGGTCGGATTGTATTTCCGTGAGATGCCCGGTATCGATCGGGTTACCGTTAACGTCCACTATTTTTGCCATGATTCCTGTCCTGAGTCGTGAGCTTGTCGAACGGTCGAAGGGCCTTTACCAGCCGCCTGCGGGCTGCGTTGCAAAATCGTCGGTTGCGTCACGTCCTGAGCCTGTCGAAGAGTCGGGGCCATCCCAGCGTGAGGATTTGCGCGGCGCAGACATGTAATCAATTTCACTGCCGCGATTGATTGCGGCAAATTCGGCCAGAGCCAATGAGACAGCAAAGTCTCCATGCCGGTACAGCTCCGGATCCTTGATATCCTTACGGTCGGCCTTGACGATCATCGGAATGCCGCCGATCTCCTCAACGGCACGCAAGTCGTTTTCCAGATCAACGTCCTTCGGCAGGTCATAAATTCCGTCTTCGAATCCCTTGGTCATCTTCGGCATCCATTCCCCATACCACTTAACGCTGAGCGTGATCTGGTGGATGCGCGCAGAGCCGAATTTGTCGGCGGTATATTCCGCGATGGTCTGCCCTGAGCCGGTCGCGTCAAATGCGGCGCCGCAGAATCGTGGCAAACCGGGAATGAGCGCCCACAGGATTTGTTCCTGCTGGCGAGTGGGCACATTATTCATTTCGAGCACAAACGGCGCGCGGCGAGATAGACGCTGAGTGATCTGCAGCGGCGTTGCTACAGTGAAATGGCGGTGGCGCGCGTAGTCGACCCCAAGGACATGCCGGCATGTCTTATCCAACCCTGCCATCGCTGGTTTCAAAACACTTGCAATCCACATGTCCGCCCAGGCGCGCCGCTCCGCTTCCAGCCGTTTAACAAAATCGTCATCCAGGGTAAGCCGCAGAACGGGCCGCGCTTCGCGCATGGACGCGTCGATCCATACCCCTGGGATCGACACCCCGCCGCCGTCGCGCGGGATGGCATCAAGCTCTTCGCGCATGGCCGCCAGACGTGGGCCGTAGGCTGCGCGGATGCGTTTGTACCAGCCCTCCTTGTTTTTTGGCGATGGCGTCCAGCCACGCATCATGCAGACTCGCTCATACAAACCATTGGCCACCGCGTCGTCAAAGGTCACCGTGAATACCTTGGCATCATCGCCGTAGCGGCCGTCTTCGATATCCTTGATGAGCTGATAAAACGGGTTGCGCTTGCCGTTGAGGGTGGAGATCACCCGGATCTCGCCACCCCAGATAAGCAGCGCAGTTGCGGCATCTAGAACCGCCTGCACGTCAGGGTGGAATGCTGCTTCATCGATCACCACGATCCCTTGCAGGCCGCGAATGTTTGCCGGTCGGCTCGACAGCGCCACGATCTGATAACCACTGGCAAAGCGGATTCGATAGGCCGTGATGCGCTTGCTGGAACCGTCCGGCTGCTGGTCATCGAACAGAAACTCCTCGATACCGGATACGCCCTGGCCTTGCGCTTCCGCAATTACGCGTGAAAATCTTGCGCTGTATCCGATGAACTCCAGTCCCTTCTCGCGGGTGTCACCGATGTAAAACACATTATCGCCGCCGGCATCTTTGCGGCTGCCAGCAGTAATGGTGTCGTCCAGTGCCTCAGCAAAAGTGATCCCGGCGCGGCGGCCTTTCTTTGCCACCTTGAGACTGGCTTTGATCTTTACCCATTCGGCCTGGTGGCGCATGAGCACGCCCTCGGCCAAAGGATCGAACCCTGCCGGAATTTCACGAACGGAAGCTGGCAGCTCGTCCCATTCGACGAGGCGCACGGTATCAGAAAGCGGTTGGATTATTTGCGCCACTTAGCGAACTCCCAGCACCTTTTCACGCCAGAAGCGCGCTTGTTCGGCGTCCATCCCCTGGGCTTTGGCGGCATCCACAACGCGGTCAGCAGCTTGCTTCAGTGTTTCCTGCCGCACCTTGGCCTCGATCTCAACCGCCCATTTGTTGCGCGTGACGCTGGCGCGAGCCAGCGTGGCGATGTTCTTGGCCGCCTTGCCCAGCACCGTGATGCGTGCCGCCGGGTCATCGCATTCTTCGGCCTCCTGCATCGCCAGCAGCGCTTCGAAGATCTCGGTTTGCACCAGGCTGATGATGGCGTTGCTGCGGTTGTCGGCGTCATCCGGCGCGGCGGCGGCGATGGCGTTGGCCGCTTCGGTGCTCGCCTTGATCGCGGCCAGCCGCCGCTCCAGCTTGGTGCCGTAGCGGTGCAGGGATGATTTGCTGATGGCAAAACCTTTTTCGCTGAGGATCGCGGACAGCGCCTCGTATTCGCCGAACTGGTTTGCCACCAGCGCACCGTCCAGCCACGCACGCACGGCGGCTGGCATCTCGCCGACTTTTGAGCGGCGCGGCATTACTCGCCCGGCTCCGGACGGCGCACGCCGGGCACCACGGTGCGCCCCTCTGCCACGTCCAGCCCGCGCGGCAGCAGGGTGGCCACGGTTTCTGCGCCCATGCTCAGCGTGGTGATCAGCCCTATTTCCGCGAGCCACGCCAGATCGCTCTCCACCAGATCGACGCTCACCGGACGCCCGAGCGAGTCGAGAAAAGCGCGCAGCAGGCGCGCGGCGGCGGTGTATTTGTGCGCGCGGCTCAATGCCTGCAGCAGCAGCAGGCGGCGGTCGGCGGTGACAGACTCGGCGTAGCTCATCATTTGGTCCCGTTCATCAGGTGGTTGTGGATCACGTCCAGCACGTGTTTGGCCCCGTGGAATTCGCCGCGCAACAATTTCACCTCGCCGCCGACCTCGGTCACGCGTTTGTGCAACTCGCCGAGATCGCCGTGGGTCGGCGCATGTTCCGCCGCTTCCTCCAGTTTCGCCACGCGCACACTTTGCCCCTCCAGCCGCGCGTCGAGATCGGTCTCCAGCGCAGTGATGCGGTCGTTGGTCACGCGGTTTTTGTTGCTGATGTAAACGTAAAAACTGGTCCCGCCCCAGAGCAAGAACTGCAGCACATCGAATGCCAGCCGCATGGTTTCACTTTCCATATTTTTTTAGTCCTCTCCTGTATTCCGCCTCCTGGGCGCAATCGATGCACAACTGCACGCCCGGCACCGCTTTGCGCCGCGCGGGCGGGATGCGCTCACCGCAGTCCGGCGCCTGGCAGAATTCGGCTGATGCGCCGTGCGGCATTTTCCGGCGCACATTGGCCAGCGCGTCGCTGGCCAATTCCTCAATGCGCTGGCTCGCGCGATCGACATCATCCATGCGTTGTAGGGTGCACTCTGTGCACCATGCCGGTGGTGCACAGAGTGCACCCTACGCCAGCCGCCGAATCTACCGCTTCGCCCAATCCGCCAGCTCTGCCTGCCGCGCCTGGCAGTCGTAATACATCTGCGCCCGCTCCAGGCTGTTGCGCAGGATCGTCGCCAGTCTCCCGTCCGCTGCCGGGGGCAAATCCGGGCACGGCAGCATTGCCGCCTGCGGCGGTATCCGCGCCATCGTCGGGGCGGGCGTTATAGAGGCGCAGGCCGTCAGCGCTAAAACTGCACAGACCATAACCAGGGTTTTTATCGATATCAGCATTGGCTCTCTCCCTCACATTGCGGTAAACCACGCGGATTTTTTCGCGCTGGGTTTCGGATTTGGCGGCGCCAGCGGCGTCCGCCCTGGCTGTGATGTTGGCCTGCGCAACGGCGCGTTCGACCGCGACCAGCTGCGCCGCTTTGGCGGCATTGGTGGCGTGCTGGTCGCCGTAATAATAACCACTGCCGCCGACGGCGAGCGCGCCCAGCAGCAGCGCCAGCCAGAAATAGGGCGAGGCGATCATTCTCCAGTCCCCAGACATTTTTTATATTCCTGCTGACGGCGCTGCGTCAGCCCACGCAACGGTTTCCCGTTCGCCCGGTTCCAACTCAATATCTGCTCGCAGGCGGCCGCGTAATCCCCCGCGTTTAGTTTTTTCACCAGGGTGGAGCCACAGAAAGCGCCGCCCCCGATGTTGTAGGTTAGCGACACGTAGGCGTCGAATTCGTGCTGGTACAGCGGGACGGTGACGCACCGGCGCACACTGGCGGCGTATTTTTTTTCCAGGTGGTCGAGCAGATAGACCATCTCGCGCACCGGCTCGGTTTTGTCACCCAGATGCACGCCCTCGGTGCGGCCAGCGCCGATGGTCGGCACGTCGCCCGGCACCGGGATATACGCCTCATCGCGGTAGCCCTCACTGATAAGCACGCTGACCAGCAGCGCCGCGCCAATGCCGAGGCCGCCGACTGACATCCTGAGCGAAGATTTAATCATGGCAGCACATGCCCGGCCGGCGGCGCCATGTCCCCGGCCAGCCAGGCGGTGACATCGAAACCAGGGCTGGTTTTGTGCGCATGGGGAATATCGCGATGGCCCACCACGCGCGCCTCTGGGTACGCCGCCCGCAGCAGCGTGACGTTGTAGCGCAGGCTCGACCATTGCGCGAGGGTGAATTGATCAGTGCCGATCAGGCAGATGCCGATACTTTTCTGGTCACGGCCCCGCACGTGATCGCCGACCTCGTCGATGTGGCGGCCGGTGGCGACCGCGCCGTTGAGCAGGATGATGAAGTGGTAGCCGATGGCATCCAGCGCCTCGTTCTGCCGCGCCATGAATTCCGCTGTGCGGCGCATACCCAGCGCGTGGTGCCAGCCGTTGATGTCGGCGGTGGTTTGCGGGCGGCCGTTGGGCACGGCCGAGCAGTGAATAACGATGAGGTTGATGGAACGCATGCGGCGAGTTTGGGGCCTCGCGCGCGGAGGGTCTTTTAATGTGGTTTACAAATTACTGCGGGGAGGTAGGAGCGGCGCTGTGATGTAGTAGGGCGCATTTCATGCACCATTCCCCGGTGCACGGAGTGCACCCTACGCGATTGATGATTCACGCATCAATCACCGCGCCGGGCGGCAGCAGCTCATAGCTGCGACCTTTCTTGCGGCGGTGGATGTGGCCCAGCTCGTTGGCGAAATACAGCACGTAGCGCACTTCCTCTTCGCTCCAATGCGGCAAATGGCCATAAATTTTGCTTTGCAGAGTGCCTGGATTCGCCAGGATGTAGGGCAAGGCAATCGCCATCACCTCTCGATACAGCGGATCTTCCTCGGCAAAATCTGTCATCACCCGCTTGAATCGGTCTTTTATTTCCTGCGGCACGTCCGCCTTACCCGTAATGGTGTAGGCAAACTTCTGCAACCACAGTCGCGCAAAATCAAAATCCTTCTCCGCCCGGGCTTGCTCTATCTGCCTAAACTGAGCCGGCCAATCTGTCTCAATGTAATCCACACCCTGTTCGGCATCGTGTCTGATATAGGTTTCTATTTTCCGCTCACTTGAGGGCGATTTCTCTGCAACAACAGGCACCGTCGGCTGGTTTTTGGCGGCCCTTGCTTTCTCGAATGCTTTCTGCGGATTCCATCTAACCGCCACCAGTACCGGGATTCCCACCACGATCACCAGGAACCAGACCGGCCCCACCTCCTGCCATAGCAGCACGAATGGCGCAACAACGATTGCCATGATGATTAACCAAATCTGAATTTTTGCCATACCCCCTCCCGCGCCATTAAATTACCTTTGGTTTACGCCGCTCGACCTTTCCCTTTCTTTCTTCCTGACGCCAACGAAACACTAACTGCCTCCACCGCTGCCCGCCCCTCCGGCGGGCAATGGCGGTAGTTATCCAGCAGCGCCTGCTCCTCTTTGTTCAATACCTCTACCGCATATCCGGCGCGCTCCTGCTCAGCGCCTAGCACCGGGGCAGCGGTAGAACGAACGCCGGTAAGGATGTATTGCACATCGGCGCCCGCAGCGGCGATTGCGGCCAGGTAATCGGCGCTCGGCGTCTGCTTATTCTTCTCATATAGCGACTGCGACTGGCGCGTAGCTCCCGGCACGCCAGCGGCACGCGCAATCTCGGCAAACTCGGTCTGCGATTTTTCAAGCGCCTCGCGCACCTCTTTCAGCCGCTCACCAAAGGAAATAATTATTTCCATATACCCCTTGACAGATGGAAATGATCCGCTCCATAATCACCACATCGCTTAACTTTAAATCTCTGCCGGAGAGGCTAAAAAAATGACCCAAACAAAGTTTTCCTGGCATGACCATCTGCCGCCAAAGGGCTGGGCGGTCAAATCCGTTGGAGGGATTCATTCAACGAGCCGAGCAACTCCGCTGCGCCTACTTCGCCGATTCTTTCGAGCTGTGCGCGCGCTCCTGCAAGGTTGCTGAACAAATGATCCATCGAGATTACACCGCTATCCGCGATGGTTTTAACCAAAGCCGTATAGGCGTAGGTCAGTGCCAATGCTTTTTCGTCTTCCATGTTGCCTCCTTTTTTTGAATAAAAATGCATCCCGCCGACATTAACGCCGCGCTCATCAAGTCTGGCACCAACCAGACCATTATCGCCGAACATTTGGGCATCAGCCATGTGTCCGTCTCGCACATCATTCACGGCCGATCCACCTCGCGCCGCATTGCCGAGGCCATCGCCAAGGCGACCGGACTCACGATTCAACAACTGTGGCCGGGCCGTTATCTGCCACGCCGCCATCAACGTCTCGCCGCTTAACCCACTGCAACCCTTACCCAGGAGCCCAACATGCCCATCTACACATTTGACCGAAAAGTTGACTTCGATTTTACGATTCGTTTTGCTGGCCGGTCTTACCCCGCGCCCGGCTTTTCCGCCGGGCAGGTGGTTGTGGTTGCGCCGGTGCAGGGTTGCGACGCTCTGCGTCTTCTATACGCTCGCGGATCACGTTCAGGCACTTCGGCATTATCTGCCCCTCCTCGCACCGCTCGTCATAGTAATCACGCAGCTCGCACTGATACGCGCTCGGACACTTCGACCAGCGAAACACAGTTTCCCAGTCACGATTGCCACGCGCATCGCGCGCCCCCTCAAGTAGCTTCTCTGGCATGCAAGCCAAACCGCAAAGCGGGCAGCGCACATAAAACGGGTGGCCGGGCAGAGGCTGGAACACTCGTTCAACCGTTACCCGGCAATCGCATTTGATACAGCGATAGGCGATCGATCCCATGACTTTTCTCCCATTCAGTTGCACCCAGTTGCAATTTAAACCAGTGCAAAGCGTTTGCATAGGCGCAAAGCCGGTTTTTGTTTGGCTCGATCAAAAAACAGGGAATTCCAATGGCCGGTAGAAATTGGAAGCGCGTCCAGCCGACCAGTCTCCGCCACGCGCTGGAGCTGGGCAAAGACTACGCCAAAGACCGGCACAACCGTTCGGTTGACCGTATCGCCGAACTGATGGGGCTGGCGGACAAGTGGACGCTATACAAGTGGATCTCGTCCGGAAAAATCCCCGCCAACATGATCCGCCCCTATGAGCACGCCTGTGGCTGCGATTACGTTACGCGCTGGCTGGCGCATTCCGCCGGCAAGCTGCTGATCGACATCCCCACTGGCCGCGCGGCCAGCGGCAAAGACCTGATGCAAACCCACGAACTTTTTTCCGGCGCCATGAAACTGCTGGCCGAGTTTTACAGCGGCAGGTCCAGCGCGGACGAAACAGCGGGCGCGCTCACCGCGCTGCTGGAAGACGTGGCGATGCATCGCGGCCAGGTGCAAAAGCACCTGCAGCCGGAATTCGATTTCAACACTGAGGAGGAATGATGGCTGGCAAAAAACATATCTACGACCACGCCGGGCAGCGGCGCGTGCTCAAAATCATGCTGGCGCTATTCGGCCACGAGATCGACGGCATCGCTCCCGGCCAGATCGCCAAGGCTGTCGGCTGCAGCCCCGGCAATGTCACGCGCGATCTGCACAACCTGGTCGAGGCCGGCATCGCCGAGCGCTTGCCGCATAACGACCACGCCCGCATCTCCCCGCGCATGGGGCAGAAGGCGTTGGCGATCCTGAACAATATCGACAGCGCGGCCAAGCGCGTTGACGAAGCCCGCAACCGCTACACCAGAGACTCCTAGGAGATGACGATGGCACGTAAAGCAAAACCAGCAGCCGAAGTTCAGCCGAACAACTTCAACCACGAACAGATGGCCGACGATATCCAGAAGATCAACGCACTTGCGCTGATGAACACCCAGATTAGTGAGAACGCGCAAACCGTAGCGGCGCAGTTAGGCTATGACGGCGCCCTGACGGTCGGCGCGCTGGAAGATGAAATCCGCTTTTACCAGCGCCGCACTGCGGAAGTCTGCCTGGAACTGGGCAAACGATTGCTAATTCTCAAGGAATTGACGCCGCACGGCGAGTTTATCCCGCGCGTCGAATTACTCGGATTGTCGAGAAAAACGGCGCAACGATTCATGCAAGCTACCGCCAAATTTTCTAAAAGCGACAAGTTGACGCTTTTGGCGGAAAAAATCGGGACGCAATCCAAGCTTCTTGAGCTGGTGACTCAGGACGATGACGAGCTGGAGCAACTGGCAGACGGCGCGTCCATTTGCGGCCTGACGCTGGATGACATCGAGACCATGACTGTCAGCGAACTCAAGGCCGTGCTGCGCGAGACCAGGGCCAACTATGAGTCTAGCGGACGCCTGCTGGCGGAGAAGTCGGCTCATATCGATAAGCTGGCCACCAAGCTGATGACCAAGGAAAAGCGCGTCACCACGCTGCCGCCGGATGAAGTCGCCGAGGAGCTGCGCAAGGAGGCGTCGCTGCATTCGTTCGCGGTGGAAGCGGCCATCCTCGGCAGCCTGCGCCCGGCGCTGCTGGCGCTCACGCAACATGGTGGCGAGCACGCGGAATTTATGACCGGGCTGGTGGCGCAGGCCGAAATTGCGCTGCTGCAACTGCGCGAGGAATTCCACCTGACCAAAGCGTCGCCCAGCAGCGACACGTCGCCCGACTGGCATGGCGCCGAGGCCGACGCTGCCATAGCGAAATTCGCCAACTACACCGGCCCTGCAGCGGAGGCCCCCGATGCTTAAACGCGAAGCCACGCTGTTGATTGAACGCATCACGGAAAGCGCTTGCGAGGTAGAGGGTGTGCTCAATTTTATTGCCACGCATCCGGCGCCGGATACCGAGCCGATGGACGTTGCCATGCAGCGCGCCGTCGATCTCAACCGCAGCATTCGTTTTGATGCGGCGCGGCTTGGCGGCTTGCTCGCCAGGGACGAGGCGGCGATGCGCTCGGCATTTGCCAATAGCCTGCATGCGGTTGACGGCATCCGCTACGGGACGGCGCTTACCGAAGCTTGCGCCGATGCTAAAGCCCTTTTTGCCAATGCGGAAGAGGACCTTGCCGACATCCAGCAAGCGCTGGTGCAGCGGTTTCCGCTTGATGTGCTAGGGGGCTAGCCATGTCTCCCGTGCTGATCGAGCGTCTGGTTGAGATTGCCCAAGCTGCCCGCGCAGCCGGGTATGGCGACAGGGAGCCGATCTACCAATGCGCCATGCTGGAACTCGGCCTGTCACGCGCGACCTTGCTGCGCAAGCTCAAAACCGTGGCGTTCACCGAGGCGCGCAAGCGCCGTTCGGATCACGGTGAAACCTGCCTCACCCCAGCGGATGGGAAAATGCTCGCCGCCTATATGCGCGTTCACACCCGCGCTACCGGCAAACCCCTGGTCAAATTGGAACATGCAGTGGATACCCTGCGCACCAACGGCGAGATCGTCGCGGCGCGGCTGGATACTAAAACCGGCGAATTGGTGCCGCTCTCGATCACGGCAATCCGGCGCGCGCTCAGTGTTTACCGGCTGGATAGCGCGACGCTCAACGCGCCCGCGCCGCATGTGGAGCTTTCGGTCAAACACCCGAACCATGTGTGGGAGATCGACGCCTCGATCTGCGTGCTGTATTACCTGCCGACCGGCGGGCTGGCGGTGATGGATGCCGCCGTGTTTGAAAAAAACAAGCCCGGCAATTTCAAAAAAGTGGAGAAGGACCGCGTCTGGCGCTACGCGGTGGTGGATAAATGCACCGGCGCCATCTATGTCGAGTACGTTTTTGGCGGAGAATCCGGCGCCAATGTGTCGCAGATTTTCACCAATGCGATCCAGCAGCGCGCGCCCTATCCATTCTATGGCGTGCCGCACATGATCTATGTCGATCCGGGCTGCGCCAATACCGGCGCGATTTTCAAGAACCTCGCGCGCGGCCTGCAGATCGATTTGCGCTGGCACTTGCCAGGCAACGCCCGCGCTACCGGCGCGGTGGAAAAAGCGCACGACATCATCGAATGTCAATTCGAAGGCCGCCTGGCCTCGATGGATATCCAGTCAATCGAGCAACTCAATTTTGAGGCCACGCGCTGGATGCACATGTTCAACGCCAGCCGCATTCACAGCCGCCACCAGATGACGCGGTATGGCGCATGGGTGAAGATCAAACAGCACGAGCTGAGACTGGCCCCGGCGCTGGATGTTTGCCGCGAGCTGGCGCGCAGCGCGCCCGAGCGGCGCGTGGTGACGGGCACCCTGAGCGTCAACTATGGCGGCGCGGAATATGACGTTTCCGGTGTGCCGGATATCTGCAACGGGCAGGCGGTGCTGGTTTGCCGCAACCCCTGGCGGCCGGACGCGGTGCAGATCGTGCAGGCGGGTGAGGATGGTCACGACAAATTCTATGTGGCCGAGGCCGTGGGCAGAACTGAATGGGGCTACCGCACCGATGCGGTGCCGTTCGGCGAGAAATTCTCACGCCATGCTGACACCCATGCGCAGAAGTCCATCAAGCTGCTGGATCGCCTCATCACCGGCGAGACCAGCGATGAGGCCGTGGCCAAGGCCAAGAAAGCCAAAAAATTGCCGTTCGATGGCCGCATCGACGCTTTCAAAACCGTCGCGGATTTCACCGTTCCCGCCTACCTGCCACGTGCGGGCACGGCAATGAATATTCCCAACCCGGCGCAGGTGGTGATCAAGCCGCTCACCCAAATGCAAGCGGCGGTGCACATGCGCACCATGCTGGGCCGCGCGGTGACAGTCGAGGAAAACCAGCGCATCGCGCAGCTGTACCCGGACGGCGTGCCGGAAGAGGCGTTGCAGGAATTGGCGGCAACCCTTCGACAGGCTCAGGACGGGCGCGGGGCTGAGGAAATACCAAGCGCAGCCAGGCTGCGCATGGTGTAGGAGCAGGTCCCGGAATTCCGGGTGGTGGTTAATTTTTATCGAGGAGTACGAAATGAAACTGACTAAATGTTGTGTTGCACTGGTTTGCACCCTGGCGCTGTCGTCATGCGCCACCTATCGGCCGACCATCGATACCAAGGGCGTGGAATCTGCCAAATATGAGCAGGACCTGCGCGAATGCCAGGCATACGCCAGCACGATGAGCCCGGCCAGCGAGGCCGCGGGCGGGGCGGCAGTGGTTGCGGGGATCGCGGCGGCACTGGGCGCCATTATCGGCGCGGATGTGGGCACCAGCGCTGCGGCAGGTGCGGTATTGGGCGGGGTCAGCGGGCTGGGGCGTGGCGCCGGTGCTCAGGTCGCCACCATCAACAATTGCCTGCGTGGTCGCGGCTATTCGGTGTTGCGCTAAATGTCGCTGTCATTACGGAGGAAATCAATATGGAAATCGTTGCAACAAATCTGAATCCCGCGCCGCAATTTGCGCCGATCCGGCTCAAAGGCGCGCTGCTGCAATACGGCATCCCGCAATCGGTGTGGGCCGCGGTCATTCTGCAGCCGCAGAACGGGCGGCCGTTGTCCGCCTCTGCCGGAGCGGAGATCCTGAACTGGGGCATCTGGCCGAAACTCACGCCGCGCGCCACCGTTGTCACCGCCACCGAAGCGCTGCTGCGCAGCCGTGGCATGCCGGAGACCGAGCTGGCCACGCTGTGGGACGCGGCGCCGGAGGGCCAGTTCCCCCACGCGCACCCGCTCGGCGTGCACCTCGGCATCAAACGCACCAACCGCAACCCGTATCAATCCCATCAACCCGAAATTGAGCCACTGGAGGTCGTTATGTTATCTGCTGCCGCAAAAACCCATTTCAAGCTGTTCCGCGATCCGTTCACCGATGACGTTCAATCGGCCGAGGATATTTTCCTGAGCGCGGACCAGCGCTATATCCGCGAGGCGATGTTCGCCACCGCGCGGCACGGTGGCTTCCTGGCCGTGATCGGCGAATCCGGCGCGGGCAAGACGGTGCTGCGGCGCGATCTGATCGACCGCGTGCAGCGCGAGAGCCAGCCGGTGATCGTGATTCAGCCGCGCCTGATCGACAAAGGCACGCTCACCGCAGGCTCGATCTGCGAGGCCATCATCGACGACATGCGCCCCGGCACGCCCGTGCGCCGCAGCCTGGAAGGCAAGGCGCGCCAGGTGGAGAAGGCGCTGACCGAGTCCAGTCGCGCGGGCAACTCGCACACGCTGCTGATCGAGGAGGCGCACGATCTGTCGGTCTCAACGCTCAAATACCTCAAACGATTCTGGGAGCTGGAAGACGGTTTCAAAAAGCTGCTCTCCATTATTTTAATCGGCCAGCCGGAGCTGCACAGCAAGCTGAACGAGCGCATGAACCCTGAGGCGCGCGAGGTAATCCGCCGCTGCGAGATCGCCGAATTGATGCCGTTGAACGCGCACCTGGAAGGCTACCTGTCGCTCAAATTCCGCCGCGTCGGCAAGGAACTGCACGATATCTGCGAGGCGGACGCATTCGATGCGATGCGCGCGCGCCTGACACCGCCCGCCCGCAACAGCAGCGGCGTGGTGAGCATGGTCTACCCACTGCTGATCAACAACCTGGTCACCAAGGCGCTGAATCTGTGCGTGGAAATCGGCGCGCAGAAGATCAGCGCGGACGTGGTCAAGGCGTTGTAGGAGGCCGGCCATGAACCCCATTCGACAGGCTCAGGGCGCGCCCATCAATATCAATACCCCGGTGGCGCGCAAAACGCCCAAATCCGAGCTGCTGAAACTGCTGGAGAAACCCGGCACGGCGCAGCAACCGCCCCAGCTCTACGGCCCGCAACTGGTGGTCGGCGCGCCAGTGGAACGCAAAGAACCGAAATCAGAATTTCTGAAACGGCTGGAGCGCAAGACCAAATCTCTGCCGGTGGTAAAAATCGAACGGGAGGCGCAATGCTGAGTCTATTTAGAAAAAAAGCATCGGCCACCGAGGCCGCGATTCATCAGCGCGAGAACGCTCCTGCGCAGCAGCACAACGGCATCGAGCGCCAGTTCGTGGCAGCAATTTTAGCGCCTGAAGGCGCGCCCACGCCGCCAATAATCCTGCCCCCCTCGATCGGCCCGGCCAATCAGGGCGTGATGTTCTGCACCACCCGCGCCAAGCGTGTGGCCGTGATGCTGGCGCGGCGCGGGTTCGCGGTTAAAAAAATTGTGATCTCGCCCTCGCTGGCCACGGTCACGCTCAAATCCACCCGCGCCTGCCGCGATCTGGGCGGCGAACAGATCTGCCACGCGGTCTGCGATGGCGTGGATGCGCGCACCTATGCGGTACTGATCGACGGCGTGTCGGTCGAGTGGACGATCAGCCGCTCGCTGGAAAAATTGGGGGAAACATGAAAATATTTTCGTTACTGCGGGCGGCCGTCATTGCCTACCGGCTCTGGTCTGACCGCCGCCTGTCATTCTCCTGGGCGAGCGCGTGGCGCACCGCCAAACGCCGCGTGGGCGGGCTATGAAGACCCTCCATTCGACAGGCTCAGGACAGGCCAGCATCGGCTTGCCTGGCCTGCTCACGGTGCTGGCCATTGCCGCGCTGATCGGCCTGCTGTCATGGGCCAGCAACCGCGAGATCGCGCAGCAGCACGAGCTGACGACCGCGCGCCTGGAACTCGCGGCCAGCCGCATGGAAATCGAGCGCCTCTCCACCACCTGCGCGCCAGTGCAGGCCGGTGAAAAGCTGGTGGCCACCCACCACAGCGAGGCCGGATTGAAATGCCTGTACAGCCGCCAAACGAGCTACGGCCAGGGCGCCAGCACGGTGATCCGGAGGCGGGCCAATGGCTAAAAAATCTCCCGCCGAAAAGCTCGCCCTGGCACAGATTTCGGAGGAGCTGCTGCTGATGAGGGGGTTGGTTGCGCGGCTCAATCTCAAGCTGCACGACATCAACTGCGTGGCGCAACAGCTCTCCGATCTGCTCTCCGCGCTGATCGCGGCGCGAGTGCGCGGCGATCATGCCGCAGTGGAGGCGCTGCTGGATGAAATCATCCGCGACCACACTATTATCCGCCCGGCGGGTAGCGCCGGAAAGCCGGTGCATTGATGCGCGGACTCCTCTCAGTGTTTAAGTATCCAGGCTCAAAAGGTGCGCTGCGCGATCGAATTGTAGAGCTGCTTCCACCACACCGGACATATTGTGAGCCGTTTGGCGGATCTGCCGCCGTTTTGTTAGCTAAAGAACCGGCGCCAGTGGAGTGGTACAACG
>ERZ1292625.1215-Hain-H41-01um-R1-1215-length-32401-cov-39_pt1 | contig 32401 bp, 29 predicted proteins | sample MGYA00564400_ERZ1292625 | MGnify/ENA primary metagenome ERZ1292625 (study PRJEB36523, sample SAMEA6512639) | groundwater metagenome | collected 2019-01-08 | study: AquaDiva: Metagenomics assemblies of 32 groundwater samples
TTAGTCGGGATTCTGCTGGAAATAAGTCCGAACTTTTTGGTATAATGTCCACCATGGAACGCATCCTCCAAGGACTTAATGACAAACAGATAGAAGCGGTACGGGCTACCCAAGGGCCCGTTTTGGTTATCTCCGGACCCGGCTCCGGCAAAACGCGCTGTCTTACGCATCGAATTGCATATCTTATGGCTAATGGCATCCCCGGAGAGCAAATCCTTGCCGTAACCTTCACTAACAAGGCGGCGAATGAAATCAAAGAGCGCGTTCACAAACTTTTGCATTCTGCAAACAGCGTGGGGGGGCCGATCATTGGTACTTTCCACTCCCTCGGCCTCCGTATCTTGCGGCGAGAAATCGGGCTCCTTGGCTATGGCCGAAATTTTGTCATCCTCGACACCAATGACCAGCTGGCAGTCGTGAAACGCATGCTCGCGGCGAAAGAATTAGATTCAAAAAAATTCACTCCCAACGCAATCCTCAACGCCATATCTAAACTTAAAACGGAATTAATCTTTCCTGAATCCTACAATCCTCCTGACCTGCCTGCGCAGGCAGGATTTTATCAGCAGATAGTCGCCCAAATCTATAATAGCTACCAGCAAGAACTTCAAAAGATGAATGGCTTGGACTTTGATGACTTAATCGCCCTACCGGTAAAGATTTTTAGAAATCATCCCGATATTCTCCAAAAATACCAAAATGCCTGGAAATACATCATGGTCGACGAATACCAGGATACCAGCCATGATCAGTACACTCTCATCACGCTCTTAGCGCGGGCCCACAAAAACCTTTTCTGCATCGGCGATGATGCCCAATCGATCTATATGTTCCGCGAAGCGGATATTCGGAACATTCTGAATTTCCAAAAGGATTATCCTGATGGAAAAGTTATTCTCCTTGAGCAAAACTATCGCTCAACGAAGAATATTTTAGCCGCGGCGCAAAATGTCATCAGCCATAATAAAGCGCAGTTCCCTAAATCGCTATGGACCGAGAACATAGCGGGGGAGAAGATCCACGTCCAAGAAACGGTCAACGAGCGCGATGAAGCAAACTTTATCGTAGCGCAGATACAAGGCATGATGGATGCGGGGCGGCCGATGAAAGATTTCACGGTGCTGTATCGAACTCATGCTCAATCCCGCGCATTGGAAGAAGCGCTTATCTTCAATGGCTTTCCGTACCAGATCATTGGCGGCATTAAATTCTACGAGCGAAAAGAGGTCAAAGACATCCTATCGTACTTGCGATTCCTCAATAATCCTAAAGACAGCGTGAGCTTAGATCGCATCTATAATGTACCCACGAGGGGCATCGGCAAAACCACTATCGACAAGGTCGTAGCCCGTGAGGCAGGGGATCGCATTGAAGCTATCCAAAAACTTGCCGCGGAGAAAAAATCGAAACCACTTTTGGAATTTGCACTTTTGATTTCTGAACTTCGAGAAAACCTGCAAGGGCAGAAAGTCAGCACCGTTATGAAAACAATCGTCAAAAAGATCGGCTACGAGAATTATCTCATTAATCTCAAGGGCGATGCCTATGAAAATGCCGAAGAGCGCATTGAAAATCTCAAAGAGCTTTTTACGGTTGCGCGCAAGTACGATGATATGGGAAGCGAAGGAATTTCAAAATTCCTTGAAGATGTCGCACTCCTGCAAGAGACCGACAAGCTGAAAGATGATGAACAGCGGGTGACGCTCATGACGATGCACTCCTCTAAGGGATTAGAATTTCCGGTCGTATTCATCATCGGCATGGAAGAAGGATTATTTCCCCATAACCGGTCGTTATTTGAACCGGCAGAGCTCGAAGAGGAGCGTCGTTTGTGCTACGTCGCGCTCACCCGCGCCCAGCAGAGACTCTTTCTTACCTATGCCAAGTGGCGGAATATCTTTGGTTCGACGCAAGCAAATCTGCCGTCGCGGTTCCTCGGAGAAATGCCCCAAGAACTCCTGGAACACAAGCGGTATGATTTCGGCGCCGACGAGGATGATAAGATAATCATCGAATACTGATGAAGATCCCGGCAAAAAAATCTCTGGGCCAAAACTTCCTCTCCAATCCTCGAATTTTGGAAAAGATTTGCACGGCCGCGCAACTAACGAAAGGGGACACGGTGCTTGAAGTTGGACCAGGCACGGGAAATTTAACGCAGGTTTTATCCGAGAAAGTACAGAGCGTTATCGCTATCGAGAAAGACCACCGCCTTATCGAAGAATTGGGAAAGCGTTTCCCCGATACTCAACGCATTAAAGTCATCGAAGGAGATGCGCTTGAGGTCAATCCCGAATCGCTGGGCTTGAAAGCGCGGGAGTATAAAATCGTCGCGAATATTCCGTACTACATCACGTCGCATTTCATTCGAACTGTCTTTGAACAATGGCCGCGGCCTTCGGTCATCGTGCTTACCATCCAAAAAGAAGTGGCCCAACGCATCGTTGCAAAGTCACCGCATATGAACCTACTAGCCTTGTCGGTGCAATTTTACGCCGACGCTAAGATTATCGACACGATCAAACGGGGCAGTTTCAACCCGGTACCAAAGGTGGATTCAGCTATTATCAAAATTGTCCCCAGAATCGCACCGTTACTGATTAAGCCTGAACTTTTTTTCCGCACTATCAAGGCTGGATTTTCTAGCCCCCGAAAACAGCTCATAAACAACCTGGTGCCCCAGTTTGGGGATCGGGAGACAGTAACCGAGAGGCTCAAGAAGGTGTATAGTGATGAACATGCTCGGCCAGAAAATCTTCCCCTCCAAACATGGTTCGATTTAAGCAGTATGTTCGACAAATCATAAGTTCGGATTTTACCTATGGATTCGGCATAGGACTTGTCTATTTTGGCTATATTTTTTCCTGGATGTGGTCGCTCTATCCTTTAGAAATGGCGGGTATTGCCAATCCGTGGCTCGCTTTTACTTTAATCCTCATCGCTTTCCTCTTAAGCGTAATCGTCCTGGCATTGCCTTGGGGATTCTTTTCTTGGCTCTTAAACAATGGACTGCATTATAAACACTGGACGACTCCCTTTGCAATTGCCGGTATCTTTACATTATTGGAGTATTGCCGATCGTGGTTATTCGGCATCTTGTGGTTAGGAGATGGGAGCATCCTGGGCCCACTTTGGACTTTTGGCAATATCGCATACTGGTTTTCTGACATACCGTGGATTACTCGAACGGCGGCGGTGTGGGGCATGTACGGCATTACTTTCTTAGTTACGCTTTTCATAGCCCTCCTGTTCTCTACTTTTCGACAGCGATCTTTATCGACGAAACTTTCAATACAATGGACGGTTTTTCTTCTCATAACTGTCCTTGGTTTTACGCCGGCTCGCGGCCAGTACCTTAATGCCATAGATGTGGCGGTGGTACAAACGAATAACCCAACCCGGCCGACATACACGCAGAATGAAATAATTGATGATTTCCAGAAAAAACTCACGCTGATCTCTTCAGCCGCCAAGCAGTTACCTGGAGGCGGTATAATACTCTTGCCGGAAGGCGCGGGACTTTCTACGGGCTTTTCTTCCTTATTGACCCCCAACCAGCTTCGTGAATACCTTATGAAACTCTCTCCTCAAGGAATCACTATCATCAATAACGGCAAAGTTATGGTTGATAACAATATAATCTCACGCACTCAAGCAATCACTCCTGAAGAAAATAATCTTGAATACCATGACAAACGCACACTAAGCCCGTGGGGTGAATTTCGCCCCTATATCGCCAAGTTTGTCTTGAGGCTCTTCGGCCTTAAAGCGTCAATCGAGAATGAGCTCATGCCTGGATATGCCCAGGGACCTCTCGCTGTGCCTCAAGGGCTATTTTCCATCGCAATCTGCTCCGAGATTTTTGCCCCACAGCGGCAGGCGGCAGAAGCCATTCTGGGCATGGGAAGTCTCGGTTTCTTTGATGGGAATACGCTTGTGGAGAGTCAGGTCCTCTCTGCGGCTCGGATGAGAGCTGCCGAAAATCAAAAATACCTGGTTTGGGCCTCAAATGCCGGACGTTCTTATTTTATAAATGACCGCGGAAATACGATAAAAATCACATCGCAACCGGGATACGAGATATTAACAGGAACAATCGTGTCCAATAACATTCGTACGTGGTATAATCTATTAGGAGATTGGCCAATTTTAATAGTCTCCCTGGCCGTCTCTTTCTTGGCGTTAAAAAGAAGGAATGACAAATAAAATTAGGTTTTTACTTTTCTGTTTGGCGCTCATCACCGCTTTTTCGGCGTATACGTTTTTTACATCGTTTCAAAAAACGTCTCAATTTAAAAATGCAAGCCCCTTGCAAGCGATCTCTGACAAACAAGTGTCTACTGGCGACAGCGATGGCGATAGTTTGAGTGACAGCGATGAGTCTCTCTGGAACACGGATTTTAATAATCCCGACAGTGATGGCGACGGGTATCTTGATGGAGAAGAGGTAGCTTCGGGCCATGATCCGCTTGTTGCCGGACCCAAAGATTCGCTTACCGAGATCAATATCACCGAAAAAGTCACTACCTTAATAGTCTCGGGTATTTACGCTGAAGATCTTAAACCAAAAGAGGATAATCAAAAATTCGGCCAAGCATTGAGCAATGTGGCGAATGCCGCGATTGATGATTTTTATATTTCCCAACCACAGCTAGCAAAACCGGCCGTTCGTAGCGTCCCCGGCACAAAACAAAACCAGGAACTGTATATAACCATTGTCGGCGACAGTCTAAAAAACGAAATATTAGATTTCACGGAGGCCGCTCAAACAAATGGTGCGGATTCGAGTCGGGAATATTTCATCGAAAAATCCACCCGATTAAAAAGTATTCAACAACGGCTTCTAATCATAGATGTGCCTAAGGAGTGGCTTGATATCCATACTGAAATAATTGATATATTATTTCGACTTTCCGCTGACTATTACAGCATCAGTGAATATAATAGCGACCCCATGCGAGCCCTTATCGCCATTAATGAAGTTAAGAGCGTTATCGATCCCCAGATCAAATCCTTACTTCAGAGAACCAATAAACGTATTAGCGAAAATAGCCTTGTGCCGGCAAGTAGTTTTTATGAAATACTTCGGCTCCTCTACCAATGAAATCTATTTATAGAAAAATTGTTGCCGCTATTCTCTGTGTATCTTTTATTGGTGGCACTATCAACCTCTCTCCCGTGGCCAAAGCCACTGATGGGGGAGGGGCCTGGGCCCAAGCAAGCGCCTATATGACCAAAGAATATGGTCTCGACACCATATCTCGTGCCGCAGCCGCGGGCTTGTATCAGTTTGCCGTTAACAAACTCTTAGAGAAGATTCAAGGGCGAGGGGGAGAGCAATCAGGCATCATCAAAGATTGGCGGAATTTTCAAACAAATGCCCAATACCGAGGTGAGGATGTCTTCCGATCCATCCTAGCGAATACCCGGGTTTGTGATTATTTGCGAAAAGATATAGATACCGCCTTCCGAGTTTCTAGCAGGTTTAAAATACCTCTTCAGGGTCATAATATACGCGTCAACGACCTTGATCCTTACACATTACGGGCTCGTTGTAGCATGGCTACAAACTTTGACCCGCAGAAATTCCAACAAGATTTTGCCGGAAACGGCGGTTGGCAGGCTTACACCCAATTATTACAGCCTGAAAATAATTTTTATGGGTTACTTCTGCAATCGCTTGGGGAACTTGAACAGCAGCGCGCCCTGGAAGAAGGCGCGGATTTGCGGGATGCCCAAACGGGATACCGGTCATTTCGGCCACCTGAATGCGAGCAACCTCTAAATGCCACTTCGCGATGTATTTTCCTTGGTAAAGTCGCGACTCCTGGTGATTTAGTAGCCAAAGCGGCAGGACTTATACTCGATAAAAACCTAGAGTGGCTGACTAACGCGGATGAAATCTCTGAAATCGTAGTGGCTATAGCCAATTATGCCTATGACTATTTTAGCAACCTGTCTGAAGCTGACGATTTTACCGCCGAGGACACTATAGGTAGCGAAAGCGCAGATCAACTTGAGTATTGCACCGCGAAGCGACCCAGTGAAAGAGTCCAAAAAAAATACAGTTCTAAGTTTCCTGGATACACAAAAAAGGGGAGTCTTGTCAAAAAAATTAATTTAGTGGGTCTAACTCTCACCCTTGCGGAAATTCTTGGCTTACGAAATGGGGGGAAAGATGGACCTTGTGAAGCGTTACGAAATAAGGATAATCCATACCCGTTCCAGACATGTAGTCAGAATTGCCTAAAAGACGTGGGCTATATCCCTGTTGACATTAATCTGCCTCCTCTTCAAGATGAGTACATCCTCAATGATACGGAAAGTACATCAAGTCCCGCGCCTCGACCCAGTGGTTCTCCCGGCCCTTCGGGGCCTCCGCCCTCAACGTGCGCGCCAGACGCCGGCGGCTGCGTAGTTAACGAAATAGGTAACACCTGCGTCAACGCAAGCTACCGCGAAGCGGTTGTGGCCGCTATCACCCAATACATCCAAAGTAATCCCGACGTATTTGAAGATCCTGGCGCGGATGCTCCTACCATCAAAGACGGGCGGACGCAGGAATACATGGCGGGCGTTGTCGCTATCCTAAATCAGCAAGGATATTCAGCCCAAGTTGATTCAGAGGACGAAATTGTCGTGAAACGTTCAGGCGGGTCGTTCTCGGAATCATACGATATCCTCACGTCGGGTAGGCAAGTACGCCGTTTCCACGCGGCAACCTGCACCCCAGCGTCATTCTAATGGCCGCCCCTTGGCAAGTCATCGCATGCTTACATATTTTTCTCAAAAGTTCGCGTTAAAAAAAATTCTCTTGGCCATTATTTTGGGCGTGTTTGTGGTAGTGGCAATCTTTCCGAGTTCCGCGCTGGCCGTCGATCCCCCCGCAAGCAAGGGTACCAGCGTATACGCATTCCAAATGGGAACCGCCTTATATTGGGTGCTTACCGGCCTTCTTCAGGGGATCCATGCGCTGGCCCAGATATTCGAAACGTTTATTCACTACGGCATCAACGTAAATATCCCGGTCATCACCAACACTTGGAAAATTGTAAGAGATTTTGCCAACATGTTCTTCATCCTCATTATCATCATTATGGCGTTCGCCACCATCTTCGATGTAAGCGGGTATCAGGCTAATACCCAGCTTATTACAAAATTTTTAATAGTCGCCATTCTCATCAATTTCAGCCTCACGCTTAGCGGAATGTTCATCGGCGGGGTGGATAGGGTCAATGGCGTCTTTATTAACGGCCTCGGCAATATCGGCAGTCGCTTCGCTCAAGTCTTTAACGCGTCCGAGATCCTCGGTAGTGATAAAGTTAGTTTTAGTCGATCTATCATGGCAATGTTGGGGACGGCCGGATGTAATGCCACCGGCATAAGTTGGCTTGGTTTTGATTGTCTTAGAGCTGGCGCAACACTAGCTGGAGTTCCTCAAAGCGCATTAAAATGGGCTACGTCCTTCCGGCTTCTCTTTTCGGTGATTCTTGTAGGCATGATTGCCTTTGGAATGCTCATCTCCACGCTCTTTGCGCTTATACGAATTCCGTTTTTATGGTTCCTCCTTATATTTTCCCCTCTTGCCGGCCTGGCCAGTATCCTGCCCGCCACGCGCCAAGGATGGAATATGTGGTTCAAGGAATTTATCGCTTGGAATACGTTCCTACCGCTATATCTTTTCTTCCTATATTTCGGAATGTATTTTCTCTCGAGCCAAAATCAGGTTATGGCCAGCCTAAGCGCTTATCCAGTTACGGAAAAACTGCAAGGCATAGGTTTCTCAATCCAATTTGTATTCTTCTATCTCGTAGCCGGTTTCATTCTCCTCGGCGGATCCGCATTTGCCTTCGCCGCGTCCAGAAGCGCCGGCGGTTTGGCATCTACGATCGGAGTAAAGTGGAGCCAAGGTGCCGCGAATTGGACTCGCTCATTTGCCGGTCGGGCAACTCTCGTTACTCCGGCATATCAAGGCGCTAAGGAAGGGCTAAAGGCTAAAGGAGAACGTATTCGCAAAGAAGGCATGTTTGGCATTGGCGGAGGCTTAAAGGGCGAGGCGACACGCGCTGGCGTGGCGCAGATATTTGGAGTAAGGGGAGCCGTCGAGGAACAACGACGCGTTAAAATAAAGTATTTTGAGGATAAATTTAAGAAAGACAATCTTGATACTCCGAGACTTCGAGCTAACCTAGGATCCGCGCGAGGCGAGGAAAAGTTGGCTATCTATAGGCGCCTTAAGGATCTCAAGGACCTTGGGGGATATGAGATGTTAGAAGCTTATAAGCTCCACAAATCTACCGCGGGCGGAAACAGCGCCACAGATTTTGCTAAAGACATTGATTTCAAGAAAGACCTCGGAAAAAATGAGCGCCTGGATTGGTTTAAAGCCTCTGACGTTGACAATGACGTCAAAAGAAAATTAGCGAACGTGATGGCCGATGAAGGAGAGTTTAAAGAACGGAGAGAAATCCTTACGGCTTTACGCCTATATCGAGTAGGTAACGAGCGACGTGATTTCTTATTATCAAGATTAGCCAAAAAGAAGCTTATTGAGGCTTACAGCATCGCCGAACGCCTACACATGAAGGATACTAAGGGAGATCCCGTTGATACGAACCAATACTTAGAAAAGGAAATTGCCCGACGAAAAGGAGAAGATCTCCTGGGCCTCATTGATGGCGCTTTTTATAATCCTGCCACTGACAGACTTAAAGATCCAACGACTCTAAATCCCGAACAAAAAATACTCATGAATAAGTTGATTGAAGTATTCATGAAGCCCGATACTGCCCAAAATCTTACCAGAAATCCAAACGCCACCCCGGAACAGCGATTAATCGTTACATTTTTAGGTGACGCCGCGAAAGATAGGGCTAGAATAAGGGCAGGAAGAGCGGTGGGTACTCCAACTCCGAGCCGTACCCCTCATTCAGATCCTTTCCCATAAACTATGGAAGATACCATTGATCCAATAATCTACTACAGCTACAGTCCTTATTTCGCGGGACTGACAGAAGAATCAAAAGAATCTCGATCGAGGTTTTTTGAGCGTTATCAAAAACTGCCGGAAAGTATCCAAAACTTTCTGACTGATTTTAAAACCGCCGATTATATGTGGTCCCTGGGCCAGAACAATAATTTCACCGATGATCAAATTGCCCTCATGGCCCGGAAGGTGCGCGAGATAGTGGTAGGGAAAATACCTTTGGATAGTTTCGCTTCGGAGATTTCCCGAGAACTGCCCTGCGACCAAAACTACGCCGCAGAGCTCGTTCGTTTTATTACTAACGATTTATTCGCACCGATCATGGACGATATAAAAAAAATCCAGCAAGAAATGATACCCCCACCGCCAACGCCGTTTATTTCTAGCCAAGAGACGAATAAAAATAATATAATAGACCTGCGCGAGTTATCAGAATAAATCATGAAATTTCAATTACCACAATTTATTGAAACCGAGGTAAAATTAGTAGGGCCGTTCACCCTGAAGCAGTTCCTCTGGATCGCCGCGGGAGCGTCAATGCTTTTTGTGTTATTCATCGTAGTGCACGGCTTTTGGTTTTTCGTCCTGGCAATTCCTATCGTCGCCTCATCGCTTTCTCTGGCCTTTGTAAAAATGCAGGGAGTCCCGCTTATCAACTACGCGTCATATATGCTTTCGTATTTCTTAAACCCTAAAAAATATCTGTATCAAAATCGGACATCGCAATCATTGCCCATAAATCTAAAAAATAATGGCTAGTCCAACTACCCACAATCTTATCGAGATCGCTGACATCAAAGATAGCGTCGTGCTTCTCCGCAATGGTTCGCTCCGCTTGGTTCTTGAGGTATCGGCGATTAACTTCGAGCTGCGCTCAGAAGACGAACAGTCCGCCATCATCCAGAGCTTCCAAAATTTCCTCAATTCGATCGATTTTCCGATCCAAATTGTCATCGGCTCACAGCGATACGATATCGATGACTACTTAAAGACAGTGGCCGCGGCGACAGATGCGCTTACCAATGATCTTCTTAAAATCCAGGCGGCGGAATACATGAAATTTGTTCAAGACCTTTCATCGCTGGCAAATATCATGTCGAAACACTTTTATATCGTCATTCCGTTTTATATCGTCGAAACAGGAGGCGGGAAAGGGATATTAGACAGCATTAAAGGCATCTTCAAGAGTTCAGCATCTATTGCCGCGATTCCCGAAGAACAGTTTGCCGCCTATCAAAACCAGCTCGTTCAGCGGGCAGAGCTGGTATTCGATAGCCTCGTAGGTAGCGGGCTTCGCGCTCGAATTCTGGAGAAAGGTGAGTTGGAAAATCTTTTCTACCTGCTATACAACCCGGGAAGCAAGCCTAAAATTCAATCATGACCATGGATCCAAAAAATATATCTACCGTTGCCTCTTCCATCGCTCCTTCGGCCCTAAGCATCACCCCCAACTACGTTCAGATAGGGGAGAAGTATGCGCGCACTATTTTCCTGGCTACGTTCCCGCGCTTCTTGCACACCAATTGGTTCTCCCCGATCGTTAATTTTGATCGGGTATTTCAGACAGCGATTTATGTCGTTCCCAAAAACACCGCCGCTGTATTAAAACAGCTCCGCGATCAGCTCGCCCGACTGCAGGCCCAGGCAATGGAGGAGGCATCGTCCGGAAAAGTGCGGGATCCTCTCCTGGAAACAGCCATGGGCGATATCGAAATTCTTCGCGACAAGTTACAGCAAGGAACGGATAAATTCTTTGAGCTTGGCGTTTACATAACCTTCTTTGAGGATAATGTTAAAGCTCTTAATGACACCGAGGGAAAATTCAAATCACTCCTTGAGTATCAGCTCGTATTCGCCCGCCCGGCAGTCTTTAGAATGCTCGAAGGCTTCACTTCAACTTTGCCCATTAATGATGACCGTTTGAGCGTGTATACCTCTCTCAACACCGAACCGATCTCTTCTATTTTCCCCTTTATTTCATACGACCTCACGTCGAGCTCGGGCATTCTCTACGGCATCAACACCCACAATAATTCCCTTGTGCTCTTCGATCGTTTCAGTCTGGAGAACGCCAATATGGTGGTTTTTGGCACCTCTGGAGGAGGCAAGAGCTACACCATCAAGCTCGAACTTCTCCGTAGCCTCATTATGGGAACACAGGTGTTTGTCCTTGATCCTGAAAACGAATATAAATTCCTCGCGGAGACGGTTGGCGGAACGACAATAAAAATCTCAATCAATTCCGACCAGCACATCAATCCGTTTGATCTGCCCGTCCCGAGACCGGGGGAGTCATCATCGGATATCTTCAATTCTCACATCCTTAATCTTTCCGGCTTGATGAAATTGCTCTTGGGAACCTTGACCCCCCAGGAGGACGCCCTTCTTGATGAAGCGCTTATTCAGACGTATGCCATTAAAGACATAACTCCCGATACTGACTTTTCTCAAGCGGCTCCGCCCATCTTGGGTGATCTTCAAAGCGTCATGGAGGGACTATCGGGCGCCGAAGCCATGGCCACCCGGCTAAGAAAGTTTACCCAAGGCACCTTCGCCGGCTTTCTTAATCGGCCCACCAATGTGCCTCTAGACAACCAGCTCATCGTGTTTGGTATTCGGGATATGGAAGAAGAGCTCCGACCGGTGGCCATGTATCTTGTCCTTAATTTCCTCTGGACCCAGATCCGCCGAGAGTTAAAGAAACGCCTCCTGGTTATTGATGAGGCGTGGTGGCTTATGAAATATCCCGTGGGCGCGGATTTCTTATTTAATATTGCTAAGCGCGGACGTAAATATTATGTCGGCCTCACCACTATCACCCAAGATATTCCCGACTTTATGGGTATCCCCCAGGGAAAAGCGGTTGTTGCCAATTCTGCCATGCAAATTCTCATGAAACAATCACCCGCATCAATTGAAGTGGTAAAAGAGACCTTCAATCTTACCGACAGCGAGAAGTATTATCTTCTGGAAGCGCGGGTCGGCTTTGGGCTATTTTTCCTTGGCGCCAATCATGTCGGTATCCGCGTAACGCCGTCATACGCCGAGGATCAAATTGTTACCTCGGACCCCAGACAAATCCTCGAAATTGAAAAGGCAAAAGAAGAATTGGCTAACCTCAACGCACAATAGTATGTATGGTATATACTCCCGACCAACTCGCTCACGAAGAACTGGTTAAAAATCAGCTTTCTCACGCTCAGTCCCAACAACAACAGCAGACGGCAATCGCCGAGACCACGCAACAGATTAAAAAACCATCGTTCTTGGGGTACTTACTGCTCCTTTTTCTCGCAGCGATTCTCGACATCATAGACCTGATCGAGTTTACGGGTGTTGGCATTATTATTTCAAAAATAATCCAAGTGTTCGCTACGGTTTTCTTCGTTTCTATCGCTTTTTTCGTCAACAAAAAGATTAAGCGCATGCGTATGGCTAGCGATTTTCTGGACATGCGTGCCAAAAGGATCCTCCTGCGCGTTCAGCAACTAAGAACTCGATATGCCGCCGCTATTAAACTCTCCCGCAAGGTTAAATTTCTTCGAAAACCTGTACGTAAATTCGCCCTAGCAACCCGCAAAATTTCTAAAGCCATCACCCGCAATCCGATCGGGAAAAGCCTTTTGGCCAATGTTTTGGAGTTTATTCCGTTAGTCGGCGTACTTCCTTTCCAAATGATCAGTGTCTATCTTATGTATCGCGACCATAAAAAAACGTATGTCGAATCCTTAGCTACCGTGCCCGAATATCAAGAGGCTAAGGCCGCAGAAGAAGAGGAATTTAACAACGAACAAGTTGAGCTCTACGAAAGAATCATGGCGGAATCTTTACCCGGCGAAGACAACTCTGAACCCGCCTAACTTTTATAAATCCCCACGCCAAGGTACAATAATCACATGCGTAGTGAAAAAATAATCATCCTTTTGGTTGTTGTCTCCTTCTCCGTGTCGGGATTACTGGCCTGGTATCTTTTCGGCCGCAATGACGCCCCTCCGCGTCCCAACTTAACCCGAGCTAATATTACCAACGAAGCTAAAAGATCTCCGGCTTTGGCCGGACAGGCTACGCCCCCCGACGCCAATACGCGCATACCTTCTCCCGCGCCGATCAGTGGGGGAAAAGCAATCTCGATAACCGCCTCATCTCAAAAAGGAAGGGTTCTATACTATAATCCGGAAACTGGCATCGTCACTGAAACCGATTTTAATGGCAGTAACAGCGTCGTAATCTCACCAATAAAACTCCCGGGGTTTCTCCGAACTATCTGGTCGCCGAATAAAAGCGAAGTAATCTCCGAATTCGTATCGTCGCGGTTCAGATATTTTAATTACATCACGAAACAATCGGTTAATCTGGGGTCCGGGGTACGATCAATCGTTTTTAGTCCCGATGGATCTCAAATTGCGTATTTTCTTAAAAATTCTGAAGGTGGCGGTATCTATCTGGCCAGTCCGGACAATCAGGAATCAAAGAAAATCTTAAACACCCGCTTTTCAAAAGTCCAGCTTTTGTGGCCCGGAAAAGATTTATTGAGCCTCGTTGCGCATGACGAGCAAACCGACCGAGAGAGCCTTTTTACCCTCACTCTCGGGGGCAGGCTGACGAAAATCTTAGATAACCTTTCTCATATCGAAACCGTGTGGTCTCGCGAGGGAGAGAATGTCATTATTTCTTTTTTTGACGAGCACGATGCCCTTCAGACGGTGCGTTATACTGTGGCTACGGGGGAATCTCGGAAACTCGATACGGAATCACGCGCCTCGCAATGCATGTGGACCGCCGCCGCACAGGTCGTACTATGCGCCGTTTCACAAACTCCCATGAGTTCCGCCGCACTCGAAAATAAATCAAAGATCGCCCAGGACATGTATGAGATAGATCCGAAATTAGGAACAAAAAAACTCCTCTTCTCAAGCGGGAGCGGGGGTTCAAAGATCCAGATTGCCGAGCTGTTGCTGTCGCCAGCCGAAGATTATTTGATTTTTACGAACGTATTTGACGAAAGACTCTACAGTTTTAAACGCTAGCTCAAACTAAATGGCTTAATAACGATGCGCCGCTGGGGCTCCTCGCCAATGCTCTCGGTGGTGACGTCGGGGCACGAAGCAAGCTCCATATGCACAACGCGCCGTTCATATGCCGACATGGGCGCGAGCGCTTCTGCTTTCTGGTTATCGCGTACCCGATTTAATGCCTGTCTCGCCAGTTCAATGGCATATTGCGTTTTTGCTTTTTTATAGTCATTCACATCTACTGAAATTGCTCGGGGCTCCTGCTCCACTTTAGAATATACCAACCGAATGAGATGCTCTAGCGCTTTGAGATTTTGGCCATTTCTACCGATAAGAAAGCGGGCGTTCTCGGGCGCATAGAGAGAGATAAACAACCCCTTGGAACCTTCAGTGTTTTCTTCGATAATCTCAACGCGGCAATCAAGCTTCATGAAGCCAGTGATTGTTTTAAGGATCTCGGAAATTTTTTCCCGGTTTTGGTTCATATGCAGGTTAGGTGGAATATCGATACTTTATCACCATTTGCTCGGCAATAGAAAAGAGTGTTGAAGTAATCCAATAGAGCGCCAGTCCCGCCGGTAGCCTCCAGGTAATGAAAATGATCATCACCGGAAAGAAGTACAACATCTGCTTACTAAGCGCTACCGCCGTGGCGTTAGCCTGGGGTTGCTGTAATGCCGTTGATATTCGAGCCTGCACGAACTGTAATATTCCGGCCGTAACGGCTAGAAATGAATTTCTAATGGTTACGTCGAGAAAACCCATCGAAATTTTATTAATAACGGTCGGGTTTTCTATAAAGCTGTACAATATTTGAAGGCTTTCGGGCTTAAAACCCGCGAGAAACGCTTGGTATAGGCCAATTAAGATCGGCAGCTGTATCAGGAGGGGAAGGCATCCGGCCAAGGGATTTACTTTGTGCTCTTTATAGAGCTGAAGCATAGCCGTAGACTGGGCCGCTTGATCGTTTTTGTGTTTCTCTTTAATCTCCTGCATTTTTGGATTCAGTGCGCTCAATGCCCGTTGGGCCCGTTGGGCCCGGATAGAAAGCGGTGAGAATATCAGACGAATAAGAATCGTCAACACGATGATAGCCGCGCCAAAATCATGACCTGGAATAGTGTTGTATAGAAAGATAAGGAGATTAAAGAGGGGACGCGACAGAAGTTCGTTGAATAATTCTTTCATGATTGAAATTAGGGCAGATCAATACCGCCGGTTGAAAAGGGATTACAGCGCGCAATGCGCATCAGTGCTTTTACTAAACCCTCCGCTACGCCATAGCGCTCCACGACCCGAATAGCATACTCGGAGCAGGAGGGGTGAAATCGACACTGGGGTGCTACGAGCAGTATTGGCATCTGCGCAATAGCCCATGAATGATCTTGGTACCAGTGAAGTCCTTTAAGAAGTGTTTTTTTCATATACTAGGACAGTTCTCCTAAAAGCTTAATAAGTTGCCGTCGGGCCTCTTTAAGATCACCCGAACAATCTTTCCTAATACTACATACTACATCATAGCCTTGCGCCAATTCCGAATGATTCCTAAAAACCTCGTTTAGGTGCCGTTTTACCTTATTTCTCCCTACCGCACTTTTGATGACGCGCGCTGAAAGAATAATCCCAAAACGGCGCTTTTGGAGATTATCATTTTTACATCCCTTAATAAAGAAAAAACTGCCGTGCACAGTTTTTCCTTTCTTAAGAATCCTGCCAAAATCTTTGTCGTTCGTTATCCGATTTTGAGAAGACAGCGCCATTAAGAACTAAACCGTTAATTTTTTGCGTTGTTTGCGCCGGCGACGGGCAAGAACCGTGCGCCCCGTCTTCGACTTGCTTCGCGCCAAAAATCCATGCTTACGTTTTCGCTTCTTTACTTTTGGTTGATAACGCAGTGCTTTTGACGACATAAAGGTGAATTATATTTACGGTTAGTATAGGTTTTTTGATTCCGTTTTGCAAGAGCAAAATGGAATCAGGCAGATTCGCTGCCGATAGGCTTGAGTGAATCTGAGTTTCCTTAATATCTAGAATATTTTGCAAGAGCAAAATGGAATCAGGCAAATTTGTGGCCCGGCGGGCTTAAGTAAATTTGAGCTACCTTTTTCTCTACAACAAAATTTAGGCGGGTCAATATTTACGAAAGGTTTTCCACCTGTTATACACAGTGTGTCCACCAATTCATCCTCTTGCGGCACTTTGGACCATTGGTTTTATTCTGTATACTGGTGGTGGATTAGAAATTAACTACACGTTTCCTAGCGCGAAAGCGCTAAGAAACAAACTTGTATGAAGAACGATGACCTCTGGAAAGCGGTATTAGGAGAGATGGAACTTTCCCTAACAAGAGCTAACTTTACGACGTGGTTTAAAAATACGCTTATCGTATCTCAAGACCCAAATATGATTCTCGTGAGTGTCCCAAATGGTTTTGTAAAAGAATGGCTGGAAAACAAATTTAATCGGGCGATCTTGCAGTCAATCCGTAAACTCATACCAGAGGTTCGAGAGGTCCGCTACGTCATCGGTCAGCCAAAAATTGAAGCTATTAAGCAGGATATTTCACACATAATGCTCGATAAAGAGTTGGTGGAAAAGACTCAACCGGAACCAGAACAGGATATTGATAAAACAACAAATTTAAATAAGAAGTATTCGTTTGATTCTTTCGTGGTGGGCTCGAGTAATGAGCTCGCCCATGCCGCCTCCCTTGCGGTCTCTAAAACTCTAGGCAAGCTCTATAATCCATTATTCCTTTATGGGGGAGTGGGACTTGGAAAAACTCATTTAGTTCAGGCAATTGGCAATAAACTCTTTGCCACTAATCATGATCGGAAGATTTTGTATATCTCCGCGGAAAAACTAACGGCCAATATCGTCGAGTCTATTCGCACAAAAACAATTGAAGATCTGAAAAATCAATACTCCCGCCTCGACCTTTTGGTTATTGACGATATCCAATTCATCGCGGGAAAGGAGAAGACCCAAGATATTGTCTTCTCGATATTCAATGAACTCCACGTTAGAAATAAGCAGGTTGTCCTCACGTCCGACCGCCTCCCAAAAGCAATCCCCGCGCTCGAGGAGAGATTAAGTTCGCGCTTCGAGGGAGGAATGATAGCGGATGTAGGAATGCCTGATTTTGAGACTCGCCTTGCCATCCTTAAACTTAAGTGTATCGAGAAGGGATATGAAGCCACCGACGAGGTTCTCTCTTATGTGGCTACAAATATTCAAAAGAATGTTCGTGAACTTGAGGGAGCGCTAAATAGAATTGCCGCGTTTGCTCAAATATACAACAAACCCCCCGAATTAAAAGAGGTAAAAAGTATCCTTAACGCTTATCTTAGCGTTCCTTACCGAAAAACGTCGCCACAGTCAGTTTTAAAGGCAGTAGCTGATTTTTACAACATCCCCCCCATCGACCTCTTAAAACGTAGCCGTAAAAAAGAGATTGTTAGACCGCGTCAAATAGCAATGTATCTACTTCGTGAAGAAATTAAACTATCCTTTCCAGAAATCGGCCAAAAACTAGGGGGGCGAGACCATTCGACGGTAATCCACGCTTGTGAGAAAATTAGAAAAGACGAGGCCGCGAGCGAGCCCACTAAACAAGAGTTGATTCTTATTAAAGAGCGTATTTATAATTCATTTGAAAATAAGTAGTCTTGGATAAAGTGTTCATAAGAAGCGTATAGCTTTGTGGGTGATGTGTGTATGACCTTAAGAAGACATAAATTTTTATTTGATTATAAACACACGATGATTTACTTATCCCCATTATGTCGACATTTCTTCGTAGTTAAATAAAACCAAATTTATTAGGAGGAGCTTAGAAAACGGGGGTATAGTAAAAAGTTTTCCCCATATTCACAACCCTAATAGTAATAATAAAATAAATAATTATTACTATTATTAAAAACATATGAAAGTTACTATTAATCAACAAAATCTTAAGAAAGCTCTCGGTCTCGTTGAGCGTATAGTCTCCCGCAATATTTCCCTACCTATTTTAAATAATGTCCTTTTAAGGACCGAGAACGGGCGCTTAAAAGTTTCGGCGACAAACCTCGAGATCGGCATTAACTATCTTATTGGGGCAAAAATTGAAGAAGTGGGGGATATTGCCGTACCGGCGCGAATCTTTTCCGATTTCATCGCAAACACAGATGAAGACATTATCACACTAACAACTAAGAACAACAGTCTTTTTATTAATTCAAAACGTTATAAAACTCAAATTTTAGGTTTTGATACGAAAGAGTACCCCATTATTCCTAAAATCAAAGAAGGGGTAATTTGCACACTGCCCGCGAAGCAGGTTCATGCCGCCTTTACTCAAGTTGTGGACTCAATCGCACTATCGGAGAGCCGAGCGGAGTTAGCGGGATTATATATGCGTTTTACGGCCAAAGAGCTTATCTGCGCCGCCACAGACAGCTTTCGCCTAGTGGAGAGAGTGATTACCACTCCTTGTGCGCGAGACTACTCAATAATCCTTCCTCGCAATACTGTTACTGAATTAATCCGTGTGGCCGATGAGGTTGAGGGGGAAATTACGATTCGTGTGAGCGATAATCAAATCGCTTTTTCGAGCGACGATTGTGAGGTCGTCTCACGGCTTATTGATGGGAAGTATCCGGACTACAAACGGGTTATTCCAGAGAAGTTTATATCAAAGACACTTGTGGCAAAGAGCGATCTCGAAAAAAATACCCGCTTGGCCGGCCTCTTCTCCTCAAGTATCTCCGATGTAAAACTTTCATGTGTCGAAAAATACTTACAAATTGTAGCTAAAAACTCTGATCGGGGAGAGGCAAGTGTGGAGATTGAGGCGCTTTTAAAAAATGATCCGTACGAAGTAACTCTTAATTATCACTATCTTTTAGACGGGCTCAAAATAATACCTACCGATAAGGTGGTGATTGAATTCACCGGCGCGGGGAGTCCGTTGGTGTTAAAACCGACAGACGATTCGTTTGGTCTAGTGTATCTTATAATGCCCCTACGAAGCTAAAATGCTTAAATCAATTAGTGGTCCATTAAGACGAAGAGAGGCGTCGTACCAACAAAATCAAAGCCGACTCACGATCGTTGCCGAGATTATAAAAATCTTTTTCCAGCAGAACCTAAACATTGATTTTATGGCCAGCGGAACGCGCTGTGAATGGGCGCAAAATATCCTCGAAATCCATACGGGCAACAAAGCGCTTGCTAGCGAACTCACGATAAGATTGGGTGAATTCACTAAATTTCTTGGAGAGCGGGGAGTGGAGCCATTACAAATTATTATTAGGTGAGCTGGTTGGGAGGGGGGGCGAGGGAATAGGAGTTTGTTGTGGTGGCTGAAAATTATATTGTACCGCCCATTCCCAATTGGCAAACTGAACATCTGCCGACGGGTTCGCGGGAAAGGCACCGCGCGGATTACTCCGGGTCACATAGTATAGAATGCTGTGTACTTCGTTATTATAGGCATAGGTGCCGTTGAGCATCACTTTGTCGGAGTTGGCTGGGTTTGGCCGAGAGAATGACTCTCGGGGCAATTTAGAGAGCGCCGCGGCCATAAAGGCGTTCCATAACGGACCCGCGGCGCTGATACCTGCGCCTGCGGCAGTCATTTGTTGGTTGCGATTATTACCAACCCAGACTCCTAACACGAGATTTGGTGTGTATCCGACAACCCAAGCATCTTTATTCAACTGTGTAGTTCCCGTCTTTGCGGCTACCTCGCGGCCAGGGAAGTAGAGAGGACTATTGGGGCCGAATACGGGAGCGCGAGCGCTGTTGTCAGATAAAATATCATTTATAAGACGCGCTACCTGCTCATTAATAACGCGCGTAGGATTGCTTTCTTTTTCTTCAAGTATTAAATCATCTCCCAGCGCCACTCGCTGGATGAGGCCCCACTGGTTACGGACACCATCGTTAGCGAACACCCCGTATGCGGAGACGATATCCACGAGTTTTACCTCCGCGCCGCCCAGCACAAGCGCCAAGCCATACGGGGGTTCTTCGCGAAGAGTGGTTATTCCCATTTTTTTAGCTGTTTCTACCGTATCATTGATGCCAGCTAGGTATAACATTTTTACCGAGGGGACGTTTAGTGACTGGGCGAGTGCCTGACGAAGGGTAACAGGACCCCGGAAACGCAGATCGTAGTCATTGGGATGGTAACAATCCAAGCCAAAACGATCGCGCGCCTGGGTTCCGGCCGGGGAGCAGTAAGGATTAAATTCCGTTCGAACATCAAAGAGCACCATTGAGTCGGTATATCCCTTTTGGATGGCGGTTGCGTAAGCGAAGGGCTTAAAAGCGGAACCTGGCTGACGGAGAGCTGTCGCGACGTTGAAATTCCCCTCATTCGCGACGTCAAAATAGTCCTTAGAACCAACGAGAGCCAGAACATCGCCTGTTTGAGGATCAATGGCAACCAGCGCAGCATTGCTTGCTCGGTAGCGCTTATTTATCTCGCCATATTTGGCGACAAGCTCTTCGGCTTTCTTCTGAAGCTCCGCATCCAAAGTGGTAATAATTTTAAAACCGCCGCTTGAGACGCGCTCTTCGCCGTATTTCTTAATTAACTCTTCGCGTGCCATGATGACAAAATGCGGCGCGACGAGCTTATTTTGTTGCGGTTTGAAAACAATCTCCTCATTCAGGGCATCTTGGTATTGCTTCTCATCGATGTGGCTCAAGTCTTTCATGCGGCGCAGAATAGAATTTTTGCGTTGCAATAGGGCGTCGACATTCTTTCCGTAAGGGGAATAATACGAGGGTACTTGGATCATTGCGGCGAGAATTGCCGATTCGTTGAGAGTGAGGTCTGCCGCCTTTTTACCGAAATAAAGTTGAGATGCCGCCTCCGCGCCATATGCCGTGGAGCCCCACGGGATTTGATTTAGGTACATCCAAAGAATCTCATCTTTAGAGAAGCGCCGCTCAATTTCTACCGAAAGCATAATCTCGCGGAGTTTCCGGGAAATCTTTTTCTGGCCGCCAAGTAGAGCATTTTTTACAAGCTGTTGGGTGATTGTCGATCCGCCTTCGGCAAATTCTGTGTTCTGAATGTCGCGAATGATAGCGCGAATAATGCCGCGAAAATCAATACCGCGGTGTTCGTAGAATTTACTGTCTTCAGAAGAAATTACCGCGTCTCTAAGGGTTTGGGGAATTTCATTCCAGGAAATAATTGTGCGTTTTTCACTGTCGTAAATATCATAAAGAAGCACTTCGCCGGTGCGGTCATATACTTTTGTTGATTCTTTGATTTGGCGAGTGATGATAGTTTCGGGATCGGGAAGCGTTGTGCGCAGGTAGATGAGGTACAAAAGTATTCCAATGCAGGCAACGACCACAATCCAAAGCACGGGCATGGCCCATGCTTTTTTCTCTTTGATTTTTAATTGTATTTTTTCTAGGAATGTCACGGGAGGTTTGTGTGCGGCCATTGTGCCATTAAAAGGGCTCTTTTACAAGCAGTTTTACAAGAAATTATGAAAAATGTATGATATCACGTATGGCGGTTATTATCGATGAAGCACAAATCCGAACTTTCTTAACTCGGCGAGCGGAGGCAGTTTTCCCATCACTTAATCAGGCACTCACTTGTTTTAAAAAAGGCAAACCTCTACGAATTTACTGGGGGATCGATCCGTCCCGGCCAGAGATCCATATTGGCCACACAATCTCATTGCTGTGGCTTAAAGAACTTGCCGCGTTGGGACATAAGCCGATATTGCTCATTGGAGATTTCACTGCGCAGATAGGTGACCCTACGGGAAAGGATGCAACCCGTCCGGCATTAACAGAAGAGCAGATTCGTGAAAACATGAAGACCTATCTTGAACAGGCGGAAAAGATTATTCCGAGAGAGAATTTTGATGTCGAGTACAATAGTAAGTGGCTTAAACCAATGTCATTTGAGGGTGTTTTAAAGTTGGCTAGCCATCTTACCGTGCAACAAATGATTCAACGAGACATGTTTCAAGAGCGACTCAAGCAAGAGCGACCGATCTACCTTCATGAGTTTTTATACCCATTAATGCAGGGGTTCGATTCAGTGGCGCTCGAGACCGATGGAGAGCTTGGGGGGAGCGACCAGACGTTTAATATGCTTGTGGGCCGGTCTCTGGAGCGCGCCCTTATTAAAAAAGAAAAGCTTGTTTTTACAACACCGCTACTCGTAAATCCAAACGGAAAGAAGATGAGCAAAAGCGAAGGCGAGATTATTGCTCTCACCGATGAGCCCCAGGAAATCCGGCGCAAGATACTCTTATTTCCCGACGGATATATAAAAACAATTTTCACTCTTTGTACTGAAAAGGATATTGCTTGGATTGAGGAGCAGGCTAAAAAACAAGAACCTCGCCAATTGAAAGAAATGCTAGCCGACGAACTTGTGCGTATGTATCACGGCGATGAAGCGACGACTGAAGCCCGAGAGCCAATTGAAGTACCCTCGGGAGCGCCCCTGGCCCAATCGCTGAAAGTGTGGGGAGCGACTACAACAATATCGGCGGGGAAAGATATTATTACAAGTGGCGGGGTAACGGTGAATGAAAAAAAAGAAGCTGATTGGAATTATCTACCTAAAGCCGGGGATAAAATTCAAGTCGGGAAAGGGAAATTTTACAAAGTAAAATAAAACCCCGCCCCTAGGCCCGTGATTCACAGTATTATACCGCGTTCGTGAGCTTAGGGGGGGGCGGGGTTTTATTTAGGCTTCTGGTAATTTGTCTTCCTCTTCCTCCTCTTCTTCTTCTACTATATCAGCATCTTCTTCTTCCTCTTCTTCCTCCTCTTCTTCCACGATATCCTTCTCGGGTTCAATATCGTCTTCGAGAACCAAGCTCTCATCTTCTGTCGAGAATAACAATACTTCTTCTTGGGGCATAATGTGAATTTTAATTAAATATATACACTCGACCAACCTCAGGAAATGGAATTTTCCCTACGTATGCGGTCATTGTAATGATGCAGAAGATAAAGTCAATAGTCTCTAGAAAGGATGCAGGACGGCGCATAGTGCCAAAGCCAGCGCGTCGGCGGCATCATCGGGTTTGATGACCTCCTTTAGTCCCAATATCATCTGCACCATACGTTGCATTTGCTTTTTATCCGCTTGGCCATAATGAGCGACTGCCTGTTTCACCTGGAGCGGCGTAAGCTCTTGGATTGCGACAGCATGATTGGCGAGGGTAAGGATGATAACGCCTCGCGTTTCGGCTACGACCATCGCAGTTTTTTGATTCTTTGTGAAAAAAAGGCGCTCGACCACTGCTAGAGTTGGGCGATACTGCTTAATAAGTGTCGAGAGCTCTTGGGCGGTATGTTTGAGGTCATGTGCCCGATTGACGCCTGGATTAATAATCGTGCCGTAAGTAAGGCATCGTGCGCGGCTTTTATCGTGCTCGACGACGCCAAAACCGATTTTCGTTGAGCCGGGATCGATGCCGATGGTGATCATGTGCTGTTGGTGAATATATTTTATACGTCGTCGTTATTATCGAGAGCTTCGAGAATTCGGTCTAATTTCTTGAAATCGTCTGAAGATAATGCAACCAAAGAAGAGGGAACGAGCTCGAGTCCGGATTCATCAGCGGACACCAGTGGCTGGAGCTCTTTTTGAATGCGCTCTAAATCATCTGACCGAGTATAGATAGCAATATCTCCATTATGCTCCCGAACATCTTCGGCGCCCGCCTCAATAGCTTTGAGCTCGAGTTCCTCTGGATGTGCCGGGTGCGCAAAGCGAAGGATGCCCATTCTTTTAAACATCCACGAAAGCGATCCTTCCTGTCTCATGTGCACATCCAGTTTTGTAAGAAGTGTTCGCAACTCACTAATAGTGCGATTACGGTTATCGGTAATGGCGGTGATGATCATAGCCACGTTTCCGGGGCCGACAGCATCAAGCTGAAGCTCGGTAAGTTTCCCGGAATTTTTTTCAGAGACCTTTTTGATCGCTCGTTCAATGTTATCTTGCGGCATATTTAGCGAGCGGGCTTTATCGACGACGGCCTTAAGTCGGTAGTTACTTTTTGGGTCGGGGTTATTCTGCGCCGCGATCGTAATCTCACGAGAAATTTTACTGAAAACCTGACCTTTCTTTTGGTCAGTGATCGCCTTCTTATGCTTTATTTGCGCCCACTTGCTATGTCCGGCCATTACTTACGAGAGTACCTGGGTATGGTTTAAAAATCAAACACCTTTTCTTTGGATTTTAATCCCAGATGCTGTAACCCGGAATTTGTGATAATGCGGCCCTTTGATGTCCGAGCAAGAAAACCCATCCGCATGAGATAGGGTTCGTACACATCCTCAATGGTGGCCTCTTCTTCCGAAAGCGCCGCGGCGATTGTCTTAATACCGACCGGCCCCCCGTCGAATTTATCGGCGATAACTCTAAGAATCTGCCGGTCAGTCTCTTCAAGGCCGCTCTTATCGATAGCTAGCATGGCCATCGCGCCTTGAGCCATGTCAGCAGTAACCGCAGAAGTCCCCTTGACCTGGGCGTAGTCGCGCGCACGCTTAAGGAGGCGATTAGCAACGCGGGGGGTGAAACGAGAAGATTGAGCGATTACAGTCAGAGCTTCCGGCTCTATAGTCACGCCAAGTTTTTCAGCTGAACGTAAAACTATTTTCTCAATATCTTCAGGGGTATAGAATTCTAAACGGAAGTTGGCACCAAAACGAGATCGAAAAGGCGCGGAAAGGAGGGAGATTTTGGTGGTAGCGGCGATAAGGGTAAAGTGGGGCAAGTCGATTTGGAGTGTTTTAGCCATGTTGCCCTTACCGATTATGATATCGAGCTTAAAATTCTCCATGGCGGGGTAAATAACCTCTTCCACCATTCTGTTAAGGCGATGCACCTCATCGATAAAAAGTACATCGCCGTCCGATAAGCTACTAAGGATTGATCCGACATCACCGGCTTTCTCGAGGGCCGTACCAGAGGTTATTTTGAGATTGGTTCCGAGAGAATGTGCGATAAGGTAGGCGAGGGTGGTTTTTCCGAGTCCCGAAGGGCCATGAAGAAGAAGGTGTTCCACCGGTTCATTTCGCTTTTTTGCCGCCTCAAGGAGGATCCGGAGATTATCTTTAATTTGTTGCTGGCCAATATATTCTTGAAAGGTTTTTGGCCGCAAGGCATGGTCCAGAACTTGGTCGTCTAGGGTACTTTTGGGGGCCGTTTCGGGGGTCTTGACATTCATCTGGTTTTAGATTACAATAGACAAGTAGACAATCCCGTTGTATAGTCGGGATTTTCTTTTTTAGTCTTTTTTTGATCTTTCGAAAAGGACCGTTATAATCTGTAGGCAATTGGGTAAAGTGGTCACACACGTAACTCAATCGGGGTATTTTCTTAGCCGGATAGCTCGGTTTCGACTGTGCTACTCCTCAGAAGTATCCTGTCTCAATTCCTCTAAGGAGCTGAGCGTTTGCCTACAGGTTATAACGGTCCTTTTTATTTTATCCTAATACTCGTTCGATCTCTTCAATGGATGTGGTGCCTTCCAGTAATTTTAGGTAGCCATCCTGCGTCATCGTTACCATCCCTTCCTTCACGGCTAGGTCTCGTACATCGGAAATAGTGGGGGATTCCATGACGAGTCGCTCCATATCTTTGGTAACTGTAAAAATTTCATATACGCCGACCCGTCCCTTGTATCCCGAACCATTGCATTCGGCGCATGCACTTGGGAAGTAAATTTTTAATGATGAATCAAGCGGGGGAAGAGTGAATTTTCCTTTAATGGGCTCCAGGAACTTTTTAATAGCTTCCAGTTGTCCAGAGGAAGGCGGTTGTTCAATTTTGCAATGTTTACAGAGGCGGCGCAACAACCGCTGGCCCATGGCCATGTTGATGGCGGGGGCGATAACCTGCGGCCGAATACCCAGATCAATCAGGCGAGGAATGGTTCCGGCGGCATCGTTGGTATGAATGGTAGAAAAGACAAGATGACCGGTAAGCGAAGCATTCAGTGCAATCTCGGCCGTCTCTTCATCGCGGATTTCGCCGACGAGAATGATATCCGGGTCCTGGCGAACGATAGCGCGCAAGCCGTTAGCAAATGTGTATCCTTTTTCTGCATCGATTTGGGTTTGGGAAATACCTTGGATATGGTATTCGATGGGATCTTCAATTGTAATAATTTTTGCATCCGCTGAATTCAAGAAATTCACGAACGCATAGAGAGTAGTTGTCTTACCGGCGCCAGTAGGGCCGGTGGTAAGAATAGCTCCCGTAGATCTCTTGAGCTGTTGGCGCACGAGTTCAAGAATATCGGCGCGCATTCCAAGATCTTCCAGATTTGCGTTGATACTTCGAGGATCAAGGAGACGCATCACAATCGTCTCGCCGAATTCACTGGGAAGGATTGAGACACGAACTTCAATCTCAACCGATTTTTGGCGGATAGTAAAACGCCCATCTTGGGGGGACTTGTGGACATTAAGCTTGAGTTTCGAAAGCACTTTTACTCGGTTGAGGATCTTCCCGTATGAATCAGACTGAATGTTGGTGATATCATGGAGAAGGCCGTCAAGGCGATATCGTAACCGAACTTCAGCTGATTCCGGTTCGAAATGGATGTCGGAGGCCTGGGTCTTGAGTGCGCCGGCGATGATGATTTCTAGAAGTTTCGTGGCTGAAATTTTAGTAACCCTAGCTCTTAGGTCATTCAGGTCGGTAATCTGTTGCTGGAGCTGATCTAATTCGCTGTCGCTGATGTCGATAGCGCCAATCTCAAATGTTTCCACTGCTTTTATGTCACCATACCGGGCCCACACTTTTTCTAAAGCCTCTCGCGTGGTGATAACCACCTTATATCGAAACCCGCGCTTTTCAAGTTCAGTGAGTGCCGTTTTGGTAGCACTTAGCGTGGGATCGAGGGCGGCCACAATAATATCGTTGCTATTTCTGTAGATAATGGCGATCTGGGCGGCAAGTGCCGTATGCTTATCAAGCATTATGAGTGCTTCTACATCGATTGGCGTAGCATGGAGGTCGGAAAATGAGAGTCCGAGGCTGTTGGCGAGCTGGTGAGATGCCTGTCCTTTGCCTTGCGATCGGATCTCTTCAAGCTTTTTCTCAAGCATCTTTTCCGCTTCGCTGCGTTTGTGATTCGGAGTTGTAGACGAAACAGGGGGTAAGGCCATGGGGTGCTTTTATGAGCTCAACATAGCGTACCGCCGTCGTTTGTAAAGCTTTTTTTGTGGATAAAACGGCCTAATTTGACTTTATGCTACTGACCTGGTATCATCTTATTACTGTAAGAGATGGGTCCGCGAACTGCGGGCCTCTTGCTTAATAAAGCTAAATAATAACATGATTGATACTAAACAGTTTATGTCTGCTGTTCGGCAGATTGTAGAGGAAAAAGGGATCTCGGAGCAAAACGTACTGGAGACCATTGAGGTGGCGATCGCCGCCGCCTATAAGCGCGATTATGGCAAGAAGGGGCAAATTATACGTGCCAAACTCAATACAGAATCTGGGAATCTTGAGATTATGCAGATTCACTATGTGGTGGAAGGATTTGACGAAGAGGGCCATATCACCGGGCAATTACCAGCCAAGGTTACCGAAGAACGGCTCGACCCCCAGGACTATGAAGGACGCCGGCGGGATGTCGGAGAGCCGATGAGCGCCATAAATGAAGCCGGCGAACTCAAGATTAAATTTAACCCGGAAAAACATATTATTCTTTCTGAGGCGAAAGAGAAACAGAAGAACATCGAGATCGGAGACGAGCTTATTGAACGCCTGGAACCGCATACTGACTTCGGACGTATTGCTGCCCAGACTGCCAAACAGGTAGTCATTCAGCGTCTTCGAGAGGCTGAACGAACTGCTGTTTTTGCTGAATTTAAAGATCGCGAAGGGCAGATCATAAGCGGTGTGGTGCAACGCAGAGAGGGAACGCTGGTATTTATAGATCTCGGAAAAACGAACGGACTTCTCATACCGGCCGAGCAAGTGCCCGGGGAAAATTATCGCATGGGCCAGCGGTTGCGTTTCGTAGTCCTTAAAGTAGATGAAACTTCGCGCGGGCCCGTTATCGTGCTTTCTCGCGCTCATCCAAAGCTTGTCCAGGAGTTATTCCGGATGGAAGTGCCGGAAATCGACAGTGGCGTCGTGGAGATTAAAGGCATCGCTCGCGAGGCAGGCTCACGAACAAAGATCGCAGTAAGCTCTAAGGAAGAGAGCGTCGATCCCATCGGATCTCTCGTGGGTCAAAAAGGTGTTCGCGTTCAGACGGTCATTAATGAATTAGGAGGCGAAAAAATTGACATCATCTTGTGGGATGAAAAGATTCAAACATATATTTCGAGTGCATTATCTCCCGCCAAGATTCTTCAAGTAACTACCGTTGACGAGGAGCGCAAGAGCGCGCTCGCAGAAGTCTCGGACGACCAGTTCTCGTTGGCAATCGGCCGACGGGGTCAGAATGTTCGTCTTGCCGCCAAGCTGACTGGCTGGAAGATTGATGTCCGTTCGCCGAAAGAGAAGATGAGCTCGGAAGAAATAGAGCCCGCTTCAGAGACAGAATTACCAGCGTCCACGGAAGTTCCGGCAGACGCTACATAATAAAACCATGGAATCGCATCTAAAAACGCTTGAAGACGACAAGCTTCAGCTAACCATAGTATTGCAGAAGGAAGAGCTTCAAACCTACATCAAATACGTGGAGCAAGAGGCGCTCACAGAAGTTCAAGTCGATGGTTTTCGGAAGGGAAAAGCGCCGGAAGATGTTAGTCGAAAGCAACTCGACACCGCTAAGGTTCTCCAAACGGCCCTAGAGAATGCGCTCGAGCATAGTCTCGCGGAAGCGACTAAAAAAGAAAACCTTGATGTTTTCAAAATTAGCGATCTGGCTATTAAAAATAATACCGCCGAGCGGTTGGAATATTCGGTATCGGTAACGCCATTTCCTGCCGTGAAGATTCCTGATCTCGCGCAATTTAAAGCTCAACGTAAGGAAATTAAAATAACGGACAAGGAAATTGACGAAACCCTCGAGGTGGTTCGAGATTCGCGAGCTACGTTCACTCTTAAAGAAGAGCCAGCGGTTACGGGCGATCGCGTGGAAATCGATTTTGAAGTTCAGATGGACGGAAAGATAATCGAGGGGGGAGAGAGTAAAAACCACCCGCTCATTATCGGCGGAAAGAATTTTATCCCTGGATTTGAAGACAATCTCGTCGGCATGAAGAAAGGAGAAGAGAAAAACTTCTCTCTTAAAGCTCCCGACGATTACTATCAGAAAAGTCTTGCCGGTAAAAAGTTGGATTTTAAAGTAACCATAAAAACCGTTCAAAGCGTTGCAAGGCCGGAATTGAACGATGCATTTGCGCAGGGATTAGGCAAATTTCAAAACATCGACCAGCTCAAAGGCGGTGTTCGAGAGGGCATCTATGAAGAGAAGCGCCAGAAAGAAAAACAGCGGATTCGCTTAGAGATTCTCGATCAGATTATCAAAGCCGTCGAGATTAAACTTCCCAGAGCATTTATCGACGAACAGACAAATTCAATAATGGCCGGATTCGAACGTGATCTCTCCGCTCGCGGTATGGAGCTTGGCATGTATCTGGCTCACCTGGGAAAGACGCAAGATGATCTCCGAAAAGAATGGCGACCGGAAGCGGAAAGACAAGCTAAGATTGCCTTTATTATCCATCGAATTTCTCGGGATAAAGACATCGTTCCCACTGAAGAAGAAATTACCGCCGCGTTGAGTGAGACCGTGCAAGCGCTCGCGGCTCGCGGCCAAATGGATCCAGCGCAGGTCAATATGGATAATGCGCGCCGAGCACTCACCGAGCAGATTACCAATGAGAAGACCCTCGATTTCATTGAAGGTGTTTGCGCCTCAAAGTAGCTTCTGTCTACAATTGCGGTAGCGCACCTTTGCGGATATACTATACACATACAGTATGTTGCAATCACTTAAGCTATCAAATCTTATCCTTCGATTATGCCTCGCCGCAGTCTTTTTGTGGTTTGGTATTGATAAATTTATTCACCCTAATTATTGGATTGATGTGTGGCTTCCTCAAAGCGTAGTAGCGATTTCCGAGTCTATTGGCCTTGGCTCAAAAGAGTTTATGTACCTTAACGGCATTATTGAGGTATTGATAGGTGTCAGCCTTATCAGCACTCTGCTCATGCGCGTTTTTGCTCCCATTGGGATTCTTATTTTGATTGGGGTTATGGTCTTTCATGGGTTTAATGAAATTCTCATTCGTGATCTGGGTCTTATCGGGGGATTAGCGGCATTGATATTCTGGCCCGACCGGCGATTCTATTGATGTATGAACTAAGGAATATGATATAGTACAGGAACGACCCGTTAGGGTTGTTTTTATATGAAACGTATTTATCTCGACCATGCCGCCGCTACGCCTCTTAATGCTCGAGTCAGGAAAGCCATTATTAAAGTGCTTGGTGTCGCGGGGAATCCTTCCTCGTACAATAATGCCGGCCGTGAGGCGGCGATGATGCTTGAAGAAGCGCGACAGACTGTCGCGCGATTTTTAGGCGCTCATTCCGATGAAATTGTATTCACCAGCTCGGGTTCGGAGGCCAATGCCCTTGCAATTTTAGGCGTAATGAATGGATTTAAAAAAGAGAGGATACTTACAACGCCCATCGAACATCTTTCGGTACTGGAGTCGATTAAAGCAGTAGTTTCGGGGGGGGAAGTTTCGATGATTGCCGTCAATGAAAAAGGGGTAGTGGAGCTCAAAGATATCCGGGAAAAATTAACTTCGACGACCATCCTTGTTTCGGTAATGTATGCCAATAATGAGATTGGCACTATCCAGCCAATCGCGCAGATCGGTAAAATGATTCGCGAATTTCGCAGGAAGTATAAAGTGTCGTTTCCGCTTTTCCATGTCGATGCGTGCCAAGCTACTGAATATTTGGATATGAATGTTCAGCATCTTGGCGTAGATTTCCTGACTTTTAATGGCTCAAAAATTTACGGTCCTCGGGGGACTGGTGTATTATATGTTCGTCGGGGAGTTACGCTCCAATCGCTTATTCGTGGAGGGGGGCAGGAGCAGGGGCTTCGCGCAGGTACTGAAAATGTGCCGGCATGTATCGGTCTCGCAGAAGCACTTGAGTGTATACCCAAACAGGAGAAAGCTCGACTAACACTCCTGCGAGATTATTTTTTTACCCAACTCAAGGCATGTTTGTCGGATGTGCGAATTAACGGATCGCTCGGCGATGACCGATTGCCTAATAATGTCAATATCTCAATCCCGGGGCTGGATAGCGAAAATCTTCTTCTGGAGCTGGATGCGGCCGGTATTTCGGCGGGTAGCGGCTCGGCATGCACGGCACGAAGCGTAGAGCCTTCACATGTTTTAAAAGCCATTGGCGTAAAGAAGCCATATCTTGATGGCGCATTACGTTTTTCTATGGGCCGAGCAACAACAAAAAAAGATATTGACTATGTCTTACAAAAGCTTCCATTGATAATAAAAAAATTACACAAACGCTATCAAAAGTAAGTTGAAGTTAATTACCTTTTTTGTTAGGATGTTCAAGAATTGCCAAGGAATAATGTCCCCATAGCTTAACGGATAAAGCATCAGCCTTCGAAGCTGTTGATGGGGGTTCGATTCCCTCTGGGGACACTACATCGCATGCGCCCTTAGCTCAGTTGGTAGAGCTGCTCCCTCTTAAGGAGAAGGTCGGGGGTTCGAATCCCTCAGGGCGCACATCAACACAAAACAAAGCCCCGCTTTCGCGGGGCTTTGTAGCTTAGAGGACTTCGATAACTAGGTTTCTACGACCGAACTGCAATGCTGATTGTCGATCGGCCATCCAGATATCAACGTTGGTCTGATATCGTTTGTTCATTCGGTCCTCAACAATGAAGATCTTATCGCCGTAAACGGCGGGAATCTTAATTGCGGTACCGAACGGTAAGAAGTTAGTAGCAACGATACCATCGCGGACGTAAGTACCTTTAGCGGTAATGAAGGGCGAATCGTCAGTCTGGTCGGGCGTAGACGAATAGGCCGAAACGCTTACCGAATAAGTACCCCGCGCCTTAGACGTAATTTTTGGCTTGGACTGCTCTTGAGTCGGAGCGGTATTGGGTTGAAGAACTGAATTACTCTGGATAGTCGGAATTTGGATTGAACCAATTTGGGGAAGATTCAATCCGCCGCCGACGAATACAAAGTTCTCGGTCGCGTCTTGGCTTTTAGAGCCTTTTACCCAATCCATGAATCCAGCGTGTGCCTCGGTTGTAGAGAACAAAATAACTACGAAAAGTCCGATAAGGGCTTTTAGATTTTTATTCATAATGTACAACCGAGGAGTAGGCACTAGGGGCTTTTGACCGATAAAAAATGGCCTATCAAAGCCATCGTTTAC
>ERZ1292625.1217-Hain-H41-01um-R1-1217-length-32393-cov-11_pt1 | contig 32393 bp, 44 predicted proteins | sample MGYA00564400_ERZ1292625 | MGnify/ENA primary metagenome ERZ1292625 (study PRJEB36523, sample SAMEA6512639) | groundwater metagenome | collected 2019-01-08 | study: AquaDiva: Metagenomics assemblies of 32 groundwater samples
CCCTCCTGTGCCGCTCACTCGAAGGCGCGTCACCCCCGACCGTGCAGGAAACCGCCACCGTGAACGTCTTGCCGAGTTTTATGGAGCTTTGATGTTGTTCACATACAGTACGTGAGCGGCCGCTGTGAGCGGCCGCTCTTGGTATACTGCTGATATGAACGTGTTGCGACTCCGCCTTGTGCAAGGACTCATGGTGGCAGGTATGTTGTCGGCGTTTCCGCTTCTCGTACACGCGCAGACTGCCGACCTCAATGCAACCATCCGTGCGGCGCTCTACGGCGACCCGCGCACCGCGGAGATGTCGCAGGCGCAAATCGATGCGATGGTCTCCGCGCTTTCACAGCGCGCGCAACAGAAAGGTCTCACGCCCTCCGACATCACGTGGCGCCCGCTCCCCGCATCAGGGACGACTGCGGCAAATAGTTGCACGGGCTTTCCCGTGTATCTGTGCACCATTAATGATGCGTTCGGTTTTGAAGGACCGGATTATTTCATTCCCATCTGGCTCGCCGCATGTGCGCTCCTATTCCTCTTGATAAATGCACTCCAAACTCATCACCGGCGTCCGCTTGAAGCCGCCGCCCCGCTCGCGTCCGGCTATTTGCAAAATTAGTTCTCTTCTGTATACTCCTCTCACGCTATGTCCAGCCCCAGTTTTGGGGTTTACTTCAGAAAAACAAAACTGGAGCTGGACCAATGGTGCGGGGAAGATACCGCGCTGTTGAGCGCGATTTTCTTTTTTCAGATATGAACCCCGTTAGAAGCCAACTTCTGTCGGTGTTCACACTGAAAATCGAACGCTAGGGTAAACAAACATTCTATGGCAGACAAAGCTTCTAACGGGGTGAAATCCAACACAAAGTTTTTCTTGGGCACCAAGGGCAAAATGACGCAAGTCTTCGACGAGAAGGGCGTCGTTCATGCTGCGACGGCGATAGTAGCCGCGCCGCTCACTGTCACTCAGGTAAAGACCAAAGAGAAAGACGGCTATGAAGCCATGCAGGTAGGTGCCGGCGTTCGCCGAGAGAAGAATATAAACAAACCGCAACACGGAAAGCCTTTCCGCTATCTTCGTGAGTTTAAATCGGAAGGCGGGCGCGGCCTGCCCGCCGAAGCCTCGGCGCAGGCGGGCGATACCATCGATATTTCAATATTCGTCCCGGGCGACGTCGTCGAAGTCTCCGCTATTTCAAAAGGCAAAGGCTTTCAGGGTGTCGTGAAGCGTCACGGCTTTTCGGGCGGTCCGCGCTCGCACGGTCAGAAGAACAAAGAGCGCGCGCCGGGCTCTATCGGCGGCGGCGGTCGCGCGGGCGGTCGCGTCGTCAAGGGCATGCGCATGGCAGGTCGCATGGGCGGGGACCGCGTCACGGTGCGCAATCTCAAGGTGTTGCAGGTTGATACGGAAACCAATACGCTTCTCATTTCCGGCGCTGTTCCGGGTCGTCCGGGCACACTTGTCGAAATCCGCGCAATCAAATAATTTGTACCTGTCCCGTTAGAAACAAACACACTATGAACAACGAAAACAAAACAGCAGAAAAAAAGACGAACAGCACTCGCGCTGCGACTGCGGTTTCTAATGGGATGAAATCTGACATCTACAACATTCAGGGCAAAAAGACGGGTTCCGTGGAACTTCCGGAGAACATTTTCGGTGTGGCATGGAATGATTCACTCATGCATCAGGTGGTTACCACGATGCAGGCCAATGCCCGTACGCTCGTCGCTCACACCAAGGGGCGCGGTGATGTCCGAGGCGGCGGCAAAAAGCCCTGGCAGCAAAAAGGCACCGGCCGTGCACGTCACGGCTCCTCGCGCTCTCCCATCTGGAAAGGCGGCGGTGTGACACATGGCCCGCGCAACGAAAAGGTCTACGCCCGCACGCTCCCGAAAAAGATGCGCGCAAAGGCGCTCTTCATGGCGCTCTCCCGCAAGATGAAGGACGGGGAACTGATTCTCGTCGACTCGTTCGGATTTTCGACGCCGAAGACCGCGGATGCAAAGAAAGCGCTCATGGCGCTCTCTGGCGTGAAGGGGTTCGAACGTCTGTCATCGCGCCGCAATGCCGCACTTGTGGCGATTCCCGAGCGCACCGAAGCGACGATGAAAAGCTTTCGCAATATCGGCTCGGTGGAATGCGACAGTGTGGCGAACCTCAATCCGGTCGACGTCCTCAAATACAAATTCCTCATCGTCGAGAATCCGGAGGCCTCACTCAAAATAGTCGAAAAGCGCGCCGCTAAGAAGTCCGCCTAATCCCTAATCCCTATAACCTAATCCCTACTCATATGGCACTCTTCAGCAAAAAAACAGAAAAGTCCGCCCAAGGCGGATCCTCCTCCGGAGGAAAAGCGGCAACTCCCTCTGTGAAGGAAGCATCTTCGCAGAGCGCCGGCACGCCTGCCCTCCGAAGCCTTGGCGGAGGATGGGACCTCTCGCATGTCCTGAAGCATGTGCGTATCACCGAGAAGGCGTCGATGCAGCAGGGGATGAATGTCTATGCGTTTGATGTTGCGCAGAGTGCGACGAAGCGCGACATCATGCTCGCCATCCGCGCGCTCTACAAGGTCACGCCCCGCAAAGTCGCTGTCGTAAACGTCCCGACGAAGACGCGCAAAAATATGCGTACGGGTCGCGAAGGCCTCAAGCGCGGCGGCAAAAAGGCGTATGTATACCTCAAGAGCGGAGAGACCATAACAGCTGCATAACTATGAGTATCAAAACCTACAAACCGGTCACCAAGAGCTTGCGTCAGATGACGCGCGTGAATTACCGCGAAGCGCTCTCGGGCGACAAGCCGCATAAGCCGCTCCTCAAGGGCGCGCGCGGTCGCGGCGGGCGCAACAGTCACGGCCGCATCACGGTGCGTCATCAGGGCGGCGGGCACAAACGCCGCCACCGCGATGTCGATTTCCGTTTCGACAAGAAGAATATTCCCGCGAAAATCTCGACCATCGAGTACGACCCGTTCCGCTCGGCATTCATCGGCCTTGCGGTCTATGCCGACGGTGCGAAACGCTATGTCACGCTCCCGCGCAATGTGAAAGTGGGCGACACGTTCATCGTCAGTGAGACGGCGCCGGTCAAAAACGCCAATCGTCTCCCGCTTGGCTCAATGCCGGTCGGCACCTTCGTCTACAACATCGAGATTAAGCCGGGCTCGAAGGCTGCGCTCGCGCGCTCCGCCGGCAATTTCGCCGAAGTCGTCGCGCAGGACAGCGGTTACACGCACCTCAAGCTCCCGTCGACCGAAGTGCGCCGCGTCATCTCGACGTGCTGGGCATCCGTCGGCGAAGTTTCCAACGAAGAACACCGTCTCGAAAATTACGGTAAGGCAGGCCGCTCGCGCTGGAAGGGCATCCGCCCGACGGTGCGCGGTACCGCCATGAATCCTGTCGACCACCCGCACGGTGGTGGTGAAGGCAAACAGGGCCGGGGTCTAAGGCGCGCGAAGACCATGTGGGGCAAACCGTCCGGCAAGGGTCAGAAGACCCGCCGCCCCAAGAAGTACTCCAACGTCTTTATCGTCACCCGCCGCAAGGTTGGCAAGCGTAAGTAATCAAAGGAGATTTCAACAAAACGCGGCGTATCCACACGCCGCGTTTTGGGTCCAGGAGAGGGTGTAAGATGTAGCTATTACCACTAGGGGCTAATTCTCTATGCTTAAAAAAATCGCGCTCACGGGTCTCGGTATCGCATTACTTGCGTCTCCTCTAATCTCCTCGGCGGATACTCTAACTGACTTGCAGACGCAAATTGCGGGCTTGCTCGGTCAACTCAAACAGTTGCAATCACAACTTACGCAACAGCAGGGGACAAATACGGTAACCGGCGGCGGAGTAGGTGTCGGGACGGCTGTTTCGACCTCCGTGCGTCCTAATCCTTCGTACATATGCCCCGCGTTCAGGCGTGCCCTCGCATACGGCGCGAATGGCGATGACGTAGTCGAATTGCAAAAGTTTCTTTCCTCTCAAGGCCTGCTCTCGAGCGATTCCGCGACTGGATTCTTCGGCCGCATGACCGAAGCTGCCGTGCAAAAACTGCAGGCACAAAACGGTATCGTCTCTTCCGGTGACCACGCGACGACCGGTTGGGGAGCTATCGGCCCCAACACCCGCGCGTGGATTGCGCGCTGGTGCAACGGCAACAACCCGAATTTCTCCGCCTCGCCGCGTTCCGGCTCGGCGCCGCTCACTGTAACATTCCGGACAACAACGACCCCTGCCACCAACGACGGTACATATACGGTTGAATTCGGAGACGGCACAACAGGTGCGATTACCTATGATTCGAACGCGCCTGCGGGAGTATGTGCGGAGGGCTTCGGCGGACCGTGCAATGGCTACAATAGTTTAGTTACCTCCCACACCTACACAGCAAGCGGCACATATTCCGCAAAACTTATCTACCAACCGCCGATGCCACAATGTCCGTCCGGTCTGAACTGTGCCCAGGCGATGCCGGCACCGCGCACTGTCGGCACCATGACGATTACCGTCACCGGTCCGGTGGATCCCAACGCGCCATCAGTCACAATTACTTCACCGTCCGCGGGTACGCGCGTCGCGCAAGGACAGCAACTGACAATTTCGTGGGAGGCAAGAAATGTACCGTCGAACGCGCGTGTCGGTCTCTGGCTCACGCGCCCAAACGGCGGAAGCGAGGGCATCATCGTCAGCGGTAAAACAGGTAGCGGTACTTACACCTGGACAGTGCCCGGTAGCAACTGCAACAGTAGCGGACAGTGTTTTGAGGTGGCGGACGATCCGGGTGTATGGCGCACGAACCCGGGTAGCTACACCATTGTCCCGCAAATGTACTCACCGGCGAACGCGTGCTTCGGCTTCTGTGAATACACACCGATTACATACCTCGCGAAAGGGACAGCCGTCCCGATAACGATTACAGCGACGGGCGGAACGGGTGGTAGCGGGGCCCCATCGATAAGCGGTGTTGACGGGCCGGCCGCGCTCGCGGTCGGGCAGACGGGTACGTGGACAGTACGAGCCTCAGTTGCAAGTAATGCCGATACAAACCTTCGCTACTCCGTGATTTGGGGAGACGAAGGTGTCGTCGACCAGCTAAACGCATTTGCGGGCAACACAACATCCGCGCTTCAGGCATCCGGCTCGTTCACTCACGCATACCGGAGTGCAGGCACGTATCGCCCGACATTCACCGTTTCCAACAACGCGGGAAGCGCGCAGACGAGCGCGAGTGTAAGAGTCGGCGGAAACGGCGGTGATGATGATGATGGCGGCGGCAACTCTACTTTCGCCGCTTCGCCGACATCAGGCCCCGCACCGCTTGCCGTCATCTTCCGGTCAAACATCGTCAACGGGCTGGATGCATATAGGATTAATTTCGGCGATGGTCAAAGTGGCGCGCTACAAAACAACTGCCAGCTCGGGTACGGCGGCTGTGGTTTGGCGACCGCAACGCACACCTACGCCGCGAATGGCACCTACACTGCAACACTTCGGAAGCCGAATAATTGCGAGTCGAGCAATCAGGGGGGTTGCACAGGTGTGACGGATATAATTGTCGGCACCGTGACGATTGTCGTCGGCGGGACAGTGTCGTCAGGCAATCTCTCCGCAACGCCGAAAGAGGGCTCCGCTCCGCTCATGGTCACCTTCACCGGCGTGGGAAACAGTATCTTGTTCGGGGACGGTTCGCCGCTACTCATAGCAAGCGGGAACGCGAATCTCGGCACCGTGACACATGTGTATCGCACCTACGGCGAATACAAGGCAGAAAGCGGCAACGCTTCGGTCAACATCAGCGTGAATTACGACAAGATAGCCGACTTTAGGGGCGGTATGTCTGCTATCAATCGATGCGTGTACAACAACAGGACGTATCAGTCCGGTACCTTCGTCGATGTGTCCGTCAGGGCGTGCGGTCGCGGCGACACCATAGCCTTCAAGATGTGTTTCGGGGCGGCGTCGCAGTCGGGAGGGTCATCGGAAATCGTCACGCAACGCTACACCTGTACGAACGGCGAATGGGTAGACCAATACGGCGGGTACGTCGGCAGTGAGCCGGTCAACGCGACCTCGTGTTCCGTTCTCGGCGGGATGACGGTCGCCGACGGGCAGATGGTCGCGCAGGCGTCCTTCGGTGCCGCGATCTCTCAATTCGACTATTTTAGTGCATTCAGAAAACCGCCGTCGATAAAGTGCGTGCGCGGGGAGTGGTTCCAATGCGATACTTCGGGCGGCAACTGCACCCAGCCGGCAGACGCGCCGTCTGTCATCGGCTACGAGGCGCCCATCAGTGCGTCGGGTGCAAATGTGAATCTCGCGAATGCACTCACCGCGCTCGAATCGGCACTGAAAGCGCTCATCATCAAGCTCGCACAGTAAGTCCATCACATGGTGCCCATGTGCAAAACCCCGGCGTCAGCCGGGGTTTTTGGTGGTGGTTTTGTTAGAGGAGATTAACCGTGAATGATTCCGCGCGCTCGGCACGGGCAACTATTTTCTCCATTTCCGCGACCGCCTCAAGCGGATATTTTCCGAGGGCGGTTTCTTCCGAGAGCATCACCGCATCCGAGCCGAGTAATATTGCGTATTCCACATCGGTCACTTCGGCGCGCGTCGGCTCCGGATTGTCTTTCATTGAAAGGAGCATTTGCGTCGCGGTGATAACGGGCTTATTGGCGAATTTCGTCTTGGCGATAATATCGCGCTCGATAAAAGGGATTTCTTCTATCGGGACGGCGAGTCCCAAATCGCCCCGCGCCACCATGATGGCATCGGCGGCGGCGATGATTTCTACTATGTGGTCGAGCGCTTCCTGCCGCTCGATTTTCGCAATGATGGGGATACGGGCACCGCGACCCTCAATCGCTTTGCGCAGTGCATGTACATCATCCGCGTTCCCGACGAAGGACTGAGCGATGTAATCGACGCCGACAGAGATACCGAACGCGAGGTCGTCGAGGTCTTTTTCGGTAATTTCGGCGGCGTGGGTATCAAATGAGTGCGTCGCACCGGTTTGCTCGCGCGGACCCGCGAGGTCCTGCACGACAGGGATTTTCTTTCCTGCGCGCGAGGCCGCCTCACGAATATTCTTGATGTAGCCACCGTTGCTCTCGTGCGTGCCGTGCGAGAAGTTGATGCGCGCCACATCCATACCCGCCTGTATCATCTTTTCGAGTAGTCCGGTATCACCCGATGCGGGGCCGATACTGGCGATTATTTGTGCTCGTGAACTCATGATGTGCTTATTGCCTGCAGTCTCTTGTATTTTACAACGCGTTCGGGCTTTCGCGGTGCGCCGCTCTTGAGTCCGAAACAGCCGAAAGCGTACGCGAGGTCTGCGACGAAATCGTCCATGGTCTCGCCGCTCCGGTGGCTCACGATACAGTCAATATTGTTCTCTCGCGCCACGCGCATCGCCTCGAGCGTCTCCGTGAGCGTCCCGACCTGGTTTGGTTTGATAATGACGGCACGTATCGCGCCCGCACTTGCAGCTTCGAGGATGCGCGCGGCGGAAGTCACTGTGAGGTCGTCACCGACGATGCGGAGCGGGAGTTTCTTCTGGAGGCGCGCAAACTCTTCAAGCGAGCCTTCCTCGAACGGGTCTTCAATAGAGAGAAGAGGGAAGTGCTGAGCAAGGTATTCATGCAATTCGGCAAGCCGTTGTGCCGTGCACGGTTCCCCGCCGACTGTGTACGTGCCGTTCTCAAAAAAAGATGACGCGGCGACATCGGTCGCGAGGTTCACGCGTCCCGTGTAACCCGCCTTCTCGATGGCATGCACGAGGAGTTCGAAGGGCGCCGACGGATGGTTTTCGGGGATGACATAGCCACCCTCGTCGCCCATATTTGTGAGAGTATCGGCACCGTATTTTTCCGAAATCAGTTTCTCAAGCTGTGCGCCGATATCACTCGCCATCGCGAGTGACTCCGCGACCGATTCGGTCTCCGGCACGATGAGGTGCTCTTGAAATGAAAGTGGCGATTTCGCGTGTTTGCCGCCGTTGATGTAATTCATGTAGAGGAGCGGCACGCGACGCGAGGGTGCGATATCGGCAAGTGTGCGCAGATGCTCGAATGTCTGCATTCCCCGTGCGGCGGCGGCGGCTTTTGCCGCGGCGATGGATACGCCGATGAGAGCGTTGCCGCCGAGGCGCGATTTGTCCGGCGTTCCGTCGAGTTCTATCATTTTCGCGTCAATACCGGATTGGTCGGCCACGTCCATACCGAGCAGTGCCGGCTTTATATCCCGCTCGACATGAACAATCTCGATTTGTTCACCGCCATCCGCATCGCGCAATTCACGCGCTTCGTGCGAACCGGTGGAGGCACCGGAGGGGTCCGAAAAAGAGCCTTGCGCATCACCGGCGAAGACCGTCACAGAAAGCGTCGGTTTCCCGCGCGAGTCGGGGATTGTTGTGGCACGTATGTCGGTAATGGTATTCATCCCGTTAGAGGCAGGAAGCGGAGCTTCCCGTGTTATGTTTTGATGCGAATTCGACCATAGTGATGTTCTTTATTATGCACTACATCCGGGTATCGTCTTCCGTGGCCTCTAACGGGATCATGCGCGAAGAAGAAGAAACAAATCGGAGACATTGGCGTCGGTCTTGCCGGTAAAGATAAGGCCGCGGGATGTCTCAAAAAAAGCATACGTATCGTAATCAGCAAGACGTTCTTTGATGGAGAGACCGCCTGTCTCTGCGTTTTTGCGTACAGCGGTGTCGGCAATCGCACCGGCGGCCTCGGTATTATCTATCCCGTCGGAGGCGAATGCCACGAGAATTTCGTTGTTGTGCACCCGCTCAAGCGCCTGCAGCGCGATGTATTGGCAACGGCCGCCTTTGCCGCCCTTGTGTGTGATGGTGAGGCTCGGCTCGCCGGCACCGATAACCGCTGTCTTTCCCTTGAGCGGAGTGAAGAGTCTCTCTATGAGCTGGGGCGGCGTGTCGAACAGGTCGCTACCTACGCGCACCACGGAAAATCCGAGTTCACTCGCTTTTTTCTCCATCGCGTCGAGCGCCGTGCTATTGGAAACGATGGGGACGTTGTGTACGCGCTCAAAAAATTTCTGGTCTTTGGGTGTTTCGTGGACCGCATAGTCCGAAAGGTGGTACTTCTCGAGTACGGCGCGCGCATCGTCGACCGTCGTCTTGTCCATATAGGTCGCGCCGGAGGCCACTTCTTCAAAATGGTCACCCGGCACATCGCAGAACACGAGCCCGACGACGGTCGCGGGATGCAGCATTTTCGCAAGCCCGCCGCCTTTTACATCAGAAATGTGTTTACGCACCGTGTTCATCTCTTCTATCGTCGCGCCTGTCTTCAAGAGGTCGTCGTAGAGGCGCATGGATAGTGTGCATTCTTCCGCCGGCCAGCACAGGAGTGAGGAGCCGCCGCCGGAGACGATGACGATGACGAGGTCACGCTCATCGGAATCCTGCGCCATATCGACGACGCGCTTACTGACCGCCAAATTCTCCGGAGATGGTTTCGGGTGGGTGCCTTGCGCGATTTCTATCACGTCGCAGACGCCGGGGCGGACGTCGATGACGACACCGCTCGTGATATGCCCGCGCAGAAGCGATTCGATAGTCATCGCCGCGGCGCACGAGACTTTGCCGAAACCGATGACGCGTATGCGACGGAACCACGAGAGGTCGTAGGAGCGTCCGTCGACGACGAGCGTCATTCCCTCGAACGAAATTTTGGCGCGTATCGCGGCATCAGTGTCTATCGCTGCGTAGGCACTCTCCGCAATCGTCAGCGCTTTTTCGCGGAGCGCTCCGGTATTCAACTCGTCGAAATTGGTGATTCTATGGCTCACATCTTCACGATATTAGAGGGCGTCCCCGCGGCGAAATTGGCGATATTCTTGGCGCTCGTAGAAAGTATCTCGGTGTAGGCCTCGCGCGAGAAGAAGGCGATGTGCGGGGTCACGATGACGCGCGGCATGTCGATGAGCATGTGGTCGCGTATCACGGCTTTGAGTGTGTTGATAGATTCGGTGCCCATCACAAGCTCCATTTCGTCTTTGAGCGCGCGCTCTCCCTCGAGGACGTCGAGTCCGGCACCGGCAACAGCGCCGCTCTTGAGCGCCTCGAGCAGTGCGGCGGTATCAATGAGTTCGCCGCGCGCGGTATTGATGACGTAGGCGCCGCGCTTCATCTTTGCGATTGCCTCGCGATTCAGGAGATGATGATTTTCGGGGAAATAGGGGACGTGGAGCGTGACGATATCGGATTGTGCGAGGAGTTCATCGAGCGGTACGTAGCGCGCGTCGGGCGTTTCGAATCCTTGTGCGGGGAATTTGTCGAACATCAGTACTTTCATGCCGAAGCCCTGCGCGATTTTCACGACATTCTTTCCTATCGCCCCCGTACCGATGACGCCGATAGTCCTGCCGAAGAGGTCGAAACCCTCCAGTGCGCGTGTCTCGAAATTGCCCTCCTGCCGGACCTGATTGGCGGCTTCCGGCAGACGGCGTGAGATAGCGAGGAGGAGCGCAAAGGTGAACTCCGCGACCGTACGGGCCCCGTACGAGGGGACATTGCACACCACGATGCCGCGTTCTTTCACCGCAACCATGTCTATATTGTCTACACCCGTCGAGCGCGCCGCGATACATTTGAGCGCGGGAAGCGCGGCAATGTGCTCTTTGGTAAAGCCCGACGCCACGAAAAGCGACACGACCTCGGCATCCGCGTGTTCTGTGAGCGCCTCGGGCGAAACACTGCCGTCTATATATACAATGTCGTGCCCCGTGAGCCCCGAGGCAAAGGTTTCCCGCACAGACTGGTCGGCATCAAATACCAGGATTTTCATATAGGGATTATATCTCATTCATCGAAGCTATTTTCCAGGTAAGGGAAAACAAAAAGCCCGGCTTCAAAGCCGGGCTTCCCATGTGCGAAGAGTGAAATCCTTATGCGGTAGTGACGCGTTGTTTCAGATAGCGGAACCACGCACGGGTGTAATGATTTCCAATCTCGGGCGCTTCCGATTGTGCTCTGTAGCGGTCCGCAATCGGAAAATAGCACGTCGCGATCTCCTCGATGCGTTTACCTGCGTACGTGCGTTGTCGGCGGCTCAGCTTCATTCGGCGGACCAAGACGACAGCGTCGTACATTTCAATACTGCGCCGCAGTAAGACGTCCGGCCCGTCAATGAGGCCGTCTTTCATGGACTTTTCCATGCCCGAAGTAAGCGACCGGGCAGCAGCAGCGAAGCTATCGAGGATCAGGACGTGGGGCAATTTCTTGGCCATAGCAGAGTCCTCCCATACATGCATTGCGACCAGCACTATGCCATACTTTCGGCGACCTGCAACACGACCTCGATTTTTTCCATATTCTCCGTGGAAATTTGACATACTCTTTTTTTTCCTATACATTGTGCGGACTCCCGCTCCGGCGGGTTTTAAATTGACCATGGCAAGAAGTCTCAAAAAAGGCCCCTTCGTCGACGAAAAGTTGATGAAGAAAGTCCAGACCCGCAAGTCGGGTGCGGGGTCTATCAAGACGTGGGCGCGCCGCTCGCAAATTGCACCGGAATTCGTCGGATACACATTCTCCGTGCACACGGGCAAGAACTTCGAGGAAGTGTTCGTGACTGAGGACATGGTCGGGCACCGCTTGGGCGAATTCGCTCCGACGACCAAATTCCTCCGACACGGAGGCAAGATGCAGAAGGAAGCCGAAATGGCCGCGAAGGCCTCTGAAATAGCGACCGCACAGGCTGCCAAGGCCACCGCCGCGACCGCGAAGAAATAGTTCGATGGTTCAATTAAATTCACCACAGGCAAACTCACTATAAATAATATATGAAAGCGCTTCTCAAAAACTATCACCAGTCGCCGCGCAAGGTCCGCCTTGTGGCAAATCTCATTCGCGGTAAGTCCGTGCCGGCCGCCCGTTCTCTGCTCGCGTTTCAGCCCCAAAAATCTTCACCGGCGCTTTTGAAGTTGCTTGAATCCGCCGTCGCCAATGCCCGCTCCTCGGGCAATTCGCCGGAGAATCTTTTCGTAAAGACCATCGCCGTCAACAAGGGGCTAGTGCTCAAGCGTTTCAAGCCGATGGCCCGCGGCCGCGCCGCACAATTCCACCGCACGATGAGTATCGTTACGCTTGAGCTCGCCCCGTTAGAGGCCCGCACCAAAGGTGCGGCAGCCGCTAAGGGCGGCTTGCCTCTAACGGGGCGAGGTGCAAAACAGGGAATAGGGAATAGGGAACAGGTTGCAGTAAAACAAACCAAAAAAGCAACAGCGACCAAAGCTCCCTCCAAAATGTCTTCCAAAAAGCGAACGGCGAAGAAACTAGTCCCTACAACCTAATCCCTACCACCTATTTTTATGACACACACCGTACATCCATACGCACATCGCCTCGGCATCATCCGCGACTGGAAAAGCCGCTGGTTTGCGAAGACCCCCGCGGAATACCGCACCAACGTGATTGTTGATGCCTGCATCCGCCGCTTTCTCAAGAAGCGCCTGCGCGGCAGCTACGTCACCTCGACCGAAATCGAGCGCAACCAAAAGGCAATCCGCATTCTCATCAAGACTTCGCGTCCGGGTCTTGTCATCGGCCGCGGCGGAGAGGGAAGCACCAAACTCACGAAAGAAATCGAGCAGGTCATCCGCAAAGTGAAGGGCGCGCCGAAAATGGCCGTCCGTCTCGATATTGAAGAGGTCCGCTCGCCTGAATCGCAGGCACCGGTCGTCGCCTACATGGTCGCCGAAGGTCTCGAGAAGCGCCAGACATTCCGCCGCGTGCTCAAGCAGACGGTGGAAAAGGTGATGGCCAATCGCGATGTCTTGGGTGTGCGCATCGGTATCGCCGGCCGCCTCGGCGGCGCGGAAATGTCGCGTACCGAAGAAATCAAACGCGGTCGTGTGCCGCTGCAGACGCTTCGCGCCGACATCGACTTCGCCCGCGAGCAGGCCTACCTCCCGTACGGCGTTATCGGCGTCAAAGTCTGGATTTACCGCGGCGATATTTTCGATAAGTCCGCCCAAGGCGGATCGGCCTCGGGCCGAAAAGACAATTAAATATGTTGGCTCCCAAGAAAACAAAACATCGCAAATGGCAGTCAGGCCGCCGCCGCGGCGCGCGCCTCAATGCCCCCGACACACGCGGTCTCACCGTGGCGTTTGGTGCATTCGGTCTCAAAGCAATGACGCAGGCACGCGTCACTTCCAATCAGATAGAAGCCGCTCGTCGTGTGCTCCATCGTGCCGCCGGCAAGGGCGCCAAGGTGTGGGTGCGCATTTTTCCTGACCGGCCGTTCACCCGCAAAGCCGCAGAAGTGCGCATGGGTAGCGGCAAAGGCGACCTCGCCGGATACGTCTTCGACGTGCGTCCGGGCCGCGTCTTGTTCGAAGTCGACGGTGCCACCGAAGTGGTCGCCCGCGAAGCGCTCCGCAAAGCCGGTACCAAACTGCCCGTGACCGCACGCGTCGTCGCACGACAATAATATGACCGACCTCAAAACAAAAGACATCGCAGAATTGCAGAAAAACCTCGCCGACAAGCGTGAAGCGCTTCGTGTATTCCGTTTTGAGGGCGCCGGAAGCCGCTCGCGCGACGTCCGGGGCGGTCGCAATCTCCGCAAAGACATCGCCCGTTTGCTTACCGAGCTGAATTCGCGTAAGGTGTCGCAATAATTGTATGACTGAAGCAAAGACAGAAGGAAAAACATTCGAAGGCACCGTCGTGAAATCGGCGATGAAAGACACGGCCACCGTCACGGTGGAGCGTTATGTGAAGCACCCGAAGTACAAAAAGTATATGCGCCTCTCCAAGAAGTTCCTCGTACACGATGCGGGTAATACCGCCAAGATTGGGGACAAAGTGACCATCAAGGAGACGCGCCCTATCTCCAAGCGCAAAAATTTCATCCTCGTCGCGGTCACCAAGGCTGCAGCGACGGAAACCGAATCCGCCTCCGCCGAAGGCTTTGGCGAGACAAAGTAATCATATGTTGCAGGACAGAAGCCTCGTCAAAATAGCAGACAACTCCGGCGGCCAGATCGGGCGTGTGTTCAAGATTCTCGGCGGTTCCAAGAAGCGCTACGCGGAACTCGGCGACATGATTGTCATCTCCATCCAGACGGCCCAGCCCCGCAAAGCCGTGAAGAAGAAGGAAGTTCACCGCGCGGTCGTCGTTCGTCAGGCCAAGGCCTACCGCCGCAAGGACGGCAGCTACGTCCGCTTCGACGAGAACGCCGTCGTACTGATTGCTGGTACAGGGAAAGATCCGTTTGAACCCAAGGCGAGCCGTGTCTTCGGCCCCATCCCGCGCGAAGTCGTGGAGCGCGGATACCAGCGCATCGGCACACTCGCGCCCGAAATCGTATAATTGTATGAAACTCAAAAAAGGAGACAAGGTGATGGTGATTGCAGGCAAGAACCGCGGCGAGAGCGGCGCTATCGTCCGTGCGTTCCCCAAGGAGAACAAAGTCCTCATCGACGGTATCAATGTCGTGAAGCGTCACCGCCGCGCCACCCGTCAGGGAGGCAAGGGCCAGATTGTGGAACAGCCGATGCCGATTCATGCGTCCAACGTCCAGCTTCTCGACCCGAAATCAGGCAAGCCGACCCGCATCAAAATCGTCCGCACCAAAGACGGCGGCCGCGAGCGCGTCGCTGTCAAAAGCGGGGAAACACTGAAATAATACCTGCCCCGTTGCAGTTTTTTGATTACACAACCAGTTGATATTAGAAACAAACTTCGATACATTACTTCAGCAAACAAATCACGTATGACTACAAAAACTGCATCTGGGGTGAACGCGAAAACAGCAACACACAACAAGGCATTCAAGGCGCTCAAGGCGGACATGGGCTATACGAATGTGATGCAGACGCCGAAAATCCTCAAAATCGTCGTCTCGACGGGCGTCGGCAAGGTGAACAAGGATAAAAAGCGCATGGAGCTCATCGTGGACCGTCTCGCGCGTATCACCGGCCAGGCTCCCGCAGTGCGCGGTGCCAAGAAAGCGGTCGCCAACTTCAAGTCGCGCATCGGAGACCTCGTCGGCTATCAGGTGACGCTTCGCGGCGCCCGCATGCAGGCATTTTTCGACAAGCTCATCCACGTGGTCTTGCCTCGTGTGAAGGACTTCCGCGGCATCCGCACGACCTCCATCGACGAGATGGGCAACATCTCGATAGGGTTCAAAGAGCACATTGTATTTCCCGAAACCTCCGACGAAGACTCCAAGGACATCTTCGGCCTCGCAATCACCATCACCACGACCGCAAAAAACAAGAAAGAGGCGCAAGCATTCCTGGCACACATCGGCGTCCCGTTCCAAGCGGCAAAATAAGAATTTCTTCGAAATTCTTTTTGCGTCTTCGCTCGGACGAAGTGTGAGCAAGCCCCCACTCGCTCCTCGCTAGCCGCAATAAAAAGAGAAAACGAGACGGCTCACCTTGGTGGGCCGTTTCTGTTATGATGCCCTCGATGGACCACAGGGAATTCTGGAACCGTGAATATAAGACCTCGGCACACCTCGCGCTTTCGAGTGAGTCTTCCGACGACCTCGAGAAATTTACGCGCTTTCTGGAGCGCGGGTACAAGCGTGAATTCCTCAATCCGTTTGCAAAAGTCGTCGACCTCGGCTGCGGCAACGGCCGCAACCTCGTCTATCTCGCCAATACCTACGGCATGAAGGGGACAGGCTACGACATTTCCGATGTCGCCATCGAAGAGGCCCGCAAAGCCTCCGAAGGACTCCCTATCTCGTACGAAGTCCGCTCCATCAGTGAGCCGCTACCGCTCGCCGACGCCTCGCAAACATTCGTACTCGACATGATGACCTCGCACTTCTTGCGCGAAGCGCAGCGTGAGGCACTGCGCGCTGAAATAGTGCGCGTTCTCAAGCCGGGCGGCTGGCTCTTTTTCAAATCATTTCTCGCCGACGAGGATTTGCATGCGGCGCGCCTCCTGCGCGAGCATCCGGCCGATGAACCGGGCGCCTATATCCACCCCGCGCTCGGGGTGTATGAGTATGCGTGGAGAGAAGATGCGGTGCATGAGTTTTTCGACGGGCATCTGGAGCTGCACAAATTCAACAAATCGCACAAGCACATCAATAGGGGCAAGATAGGTGAGGAACGCGCATGGAAACGCCGCACCTTCTCGGCGTATTTGCAGAAGCTCTAGCCATGCCGCTTCAAGATGATAAGTAGCAGCCTTTTATTGGCTAAGGGAATTGGTATTCCTATATCTAGTCTATGGCGAGGGATAGGAATATATGGTTCTGAACTTATTTCGACAGGCCGAAATGTTTTTTGATCCAACCGTCGTTCTCTATTGATTCGACGATTGCATAGAGGACATCTTTCCCGATACGCATATCCACCTTGAGGAGCATTACGAGCTCCTCGCAATCATAGGGGAATACCCATACGCTGTCCTGGAGCCGGAGAAACCCGCATCCACGCATCTCACTGCGTAAGTGGTCGCGGTCCCGCCTACGATGTTGCGGTATGTCGAACATAACCAGTCGCCATCGCTTGTCCCATCGTTTGCCGCGTTGTGCCGCCAGTGCAGCTTTTTGCTCTTCAAGCGCAATTGCCCGTCTGCCGGTTCCGGTAATCTCCATCCGTTTTTTTCCATTTTTCTCAACAAAACGCACATAACCTTTGATAGCAAGGCGGCTTGCCGCTGTACGCGCCTGAAACGCGAGTTTGTAGCGCCGCTTACCCATGACGCCGGGAAGCGCGAGAAATATGTTCGGTGCGAGCATTCCAACGGCAAGCACCCCTGTTACCGCGACTGCGGCGAGAACTGTTTTTTGAATATTTTCTTTCTTCCGCCGCTTCCGATTTGTTTCCTCGAGTTTTCCCATATTCCTATTCTACACCATAGCGAGAGATAGGAAGACATTGAGAAAAGAGAAAACTCCAGCGGGCCTTGCGACTGGCTGGGGCGTGTATATCCACACTTTACTCGGATACCATGAGGTGTCAATGAAGGATTGTGGACGAGGAGCTGTCGGTCTTCTTACCGAAATCGAGGCCCCCTCGTTCAATGAAATCGCGCATAAGCTGGTTCATTATTGCGGAAAACGGGATTCCCCATTTCTTCGCCAATTTCTGCACGGCTTCCTTGCGTTTCTTGTCGGTCTTGAACATGATGGTAGTTTGCATATATACCGGAGTATATATTCTGGTATAACTTCGTCAAGTCGTCCTGTCCCCACGACAGGGTTGCAAACAAGAGAGAGAGAGAGTTCAATGTGTGCATGGGAGTAGACAAGATGTCGGGTTCGACAGACAATATCCGTGAGATTGGAGGCTTGATAAATAGCTTCAGAGCGAAAGCCCCTGATCAAACATCAATGCATACGTTAACGAGGTATCTCCATACAGCGCTCGATATGGCTCAAAAGAAAAATCGTGCAGGCACGGAGCTGGCTTTCAAGAGTGCGTATGGCGAGGCAAATGTTTTAGGATCTAAAGGGTTCGATGTTTTGGTGGACCTTGAACATATTGTAGAAAGAATCAAGAAGATTGCTGAGTGAAGCAGAATCCTATTGTTTGTTGACTTGTGTCTCTGTATCGACTATATTGTCCGAGCCTCGTAGGGGGCCTTATTTTTTGACCACAGGTTGGAAGAAGAATAGGGTCACGCGATGAAGCTTCTGTAAGTCGGTTGCGCAAGCGCCGGATGCAAGGGTTTCTAAGCTCTCCTCGGGCACCAACCCTTCGACTTCGCTCAGGGTAAAATTTCTTCAAAATTTTATGGCCAAGAAATCAATGATAATCAAGGCAAACCGCCCCCCGAAGTTCAAATCTCGGGTTGTTCGTCGTTGCTTCAAGTGCGGTCGCCCTCGCGGCTTCATGCGCGATTTCAATCTTTGCCGCATCTGCTTCCGCGAGGAGGCTCTCGAAGGAAATATTCCGGGGATTAAGAAATCTTCCTGGTAACTATTCCCTAAAACCTAATCCCTATTCCCTAATTTTATGATTACAGACCCCGTAGGAGATTTCATCATTCGCCTCACCAATGCAGGCGCTGTAAAGCACGCGAGCATCTCCGTGCCGTTTTCAAATCTCAAGCTCGCCATCGCCGAGAAGCTCAAGGATGCCGGCTATGTCACGGGCGTCGACAAGAAGGGGAAGAAGGTCAAGAAGACTCTCGAGGTCACTCTCAAGTACAACACCGACGGCTCGCCGTTTATCGAGGGAGTGAAGCGCGTCTCGAAGCCTGGGCGCCGCATGTACAAGAGTGTTCACGAAATCACCCGCGTGCGCTACGGCCACGGTTCGCTCATCCTCTCGACTCCGCAAGGCATCAAGACCGACAAGGAGGCTCGCAAGGAGAAGGTGGGCGGGGAGGCGATGTTCGAAATTTGGTAGTTCGACTACGCTCACTATAAATAACACTATGAGTAGAACAGGTAAACTTCCCATAAAAATTCCGGCGGGCACCGAAGTGACCGTCGCTCCAGGCGAAATCATCGTCAAGGGCAAAGGCGGCACGCTCAAGCGCGCCACGCATCCGGCCGTCACCATCACCGTAAAAGACGGTGAGGCGCTCGTCACTCCGTCCAACAACACGCGTGTCGCACGCGCGCTCTGGGGCACGTACGCCGCGCACATCCGCAACATGATTGCGGGCGTCAATACGCCGTTCCAGAAGAAGCTGCAGGTGGAGGGCATCGGCTACCGTTGCGAGCTCTCGGGCAAGCAGCTCAAACTTTCCGTCGGCTTTTCACACCCGGTTCTCGTGCAAATCCCCGAAGGCCTTACCGTCGCGGTGGAAAAGAACATCGTCACCGTTTCGGGCGCCGACAAAGAGCAGGTCGGTGAATTCGCCGCATCGGTGCGCGCGGTGAAGAAGCCGGAGCCGTACAAAGGGAAGGGTATCCGCTACGAGGGCGAGGTCGTCCGTCAGAAGGCGGGCAAGAAAGTCGCTGGCACAACCGCATAGTTCGACATTGCTCACCATAAATAATTCTTATGTCACTTTCACCTAAACAGCAGAAACGAGAGCGCCGCCACCGCCGCGTGCGCGCGAAGGTCATTGGTTCGGCTACACGTCCGCGCCTTTCTATCTACAAATCCAACACGCGTCTCACTGCGCAGATAATCAACGATGAGGCAGGCAACACGCTTGCGGCAGTTTCTTCCGCAGAGGAGAAGAAGGGCAAGACCCCGCGCGAGCGCGCAGAGCTCGCCGCCGCTACTCTCGCCAAGCGCGCCAAGGAGGCTGGTATCAAAGCGGTTGTCTTCGACCGCGGCGGCTTCCAGTATGTCGGTACCGTAAAAGCTTTTGCAGATGCAGCCCGGGCAGCGGGATTAGAATTTTAAAACTATATGATGACCGAAAACACAGATGAGAACGTGGTGGTGGCCGAGACTCCGGTCGAAGCTGCTACTCCTGTTGCGGGGACAAAGCCGGGTGAACGACGTCCGTTTGGCGGACGCGACAATCGTGACCGCCGTGGAGGCGGAAGTCGTCCGCCGCGCAGAGGTGGTCCTCGCGATGAGCGCCGCAGTGAGTTTGCACAAAAGATGATTGGCATCCGCCGCGTGGCCCGTGTCATGGCAGGAGGTCGCCGCTTCAATTTCTCGGCGGCACTCGTGCTCGGCGACAAGAAAGGCCGCGTGGGTGTAGGTGTGGGCAAAGCAGCCGACACGCAGCTCGCTATAGAGAAGGCCACTCGCGCCGCAAAACGCGCGATGATTCAGCTCGACCTCACCAAGACCCGCTCCATCCCGCACAACGTCGAAGCAAAATTCTGCGCATCGGTCGTCGAAATCCGCCCTTCTCCGGGCCGCGGACTCGTCGCCGGCTCTTCGGTACGCGCCGTCTTGGAGCTCGCCGGTGTGAGCGACGTGACCGCAAAGCTCCTCTCGCGCTCGAAGAATCCCATCAACAACGCACGCGCCGCCGTCGAGGCACTCCGCCAAGTCGCAGCCAAGAAATAGTATTGTCTTTCACTACTAATAACTACGTACTAACAACTACCCACTATTCCTATGGCATCACTCAACGCACTCAAACGAACAGGGAAGCGCCCGTACCGCCGTGTCGGTCGCGGTCAGTCTTCTACGCGCGGCAAGCAGTCGGGACGTGGCGGAAAGGGCCAGACAGCGCGCGCCGGCAACAAGCGCCGCCCGGAGATGCGCGACATCATCAAGAAGCTTCCGAAACGCCGTGGCCACGGCAAGAACCGCGGTCGCACGTTCAACCCCGACCGCGTCCAACCGCTCGCGCTCTCGCTTACGCGCATCGACAAGGCATTTGAAAGCGGTGCGGAAATCACTCCTACATCGCTCGTCGCGCAGGGCCTCATGGGCCGCGGACGCCGGCCGGTCAAGATAATCGGCGGGGCTACGGAAAAGAAGTTCACCATCAAGGGGTGCACCGTATCGGCTTCCGCTCTCGCGGTCGTCGAAAAGGCGGGTGGGAGTGTCACTCCGATTGTTGTTGCCGAAAAGCCCAAGAAAGCCAAAGTAGTGAAGCCCGCAAAAGCAAAAGCAGAGAAGAAATCCGAGAAGAAGTCTGAATAAAACCTATGTTTGAAACATTTCTTCGCAAGGTAAAGCTCATCTTTGAAGACGGAGCGCTACGCTCGCGCGTTCTCTTCGTGTTGGGTGCGCTCGTCGTCTTCCGCTTGCTCGCGGCGATTCCCGTGCCGGGCATTGACGCGGGGTCACTCGAAGCCTATCTCAACAACAACCAGTTCCTCGGCCTCTTGAACGTTTTTTCCGGCGGCGGCTTCTCGAATCTTTCTATCGTCATGCTCGGTGTCGGTCCGTACATCACCGCAAGCATCGTCATGCAACTCATGACCGTCCTCATCCCGAAGCTCAAAGAGATGTATCAGGAAGAGGGTGATGCGGGCCGTATGCGCTTCGCGCAGTATTCGCGCTACCTCACGGTGCCGTTCGCGTTCATTCAGGCGTTCGGCTTCCTCTTGCTTCTCCAGCAGAACGGCGTCGTGCCGGGGCTCACTGTCTTCGGTCTCATGACCAACGTCACCGTTATTGCGGCGGGCTCGATACTCCTCATGTGGATTGGCGAGCTCATCTCGGAATTCGGTGTGGGCAACGGCATCTCGCTCATGATTTTCGCTGGCATCGTTGCGGGCGTCCCGCAGAGCATCGCGCAGGGCGTCTTCAGCTTCGACATCTCACAGCTCCCCGCATATCTCGGATTCATCGCGGCCGGAGTCGTCATCATGGCGGGAGTCGTCTTCATTACCGAAGCCGAACGCCCGATACCGGTCACCTACGCGCGCCGTGTGCGCGGCAACAAGGTGCTCGGAGGCATCTCCACCTACCTGCCACTTCGCGTGAATCAGGCGGGGGTTATGCCGATAATCTTCGCACTCTCGTTCTTGCTCTTCCCGCAGATGATAGCGACATTCCTCTCGAACGCATCCGTCCCGTGGCTCTCCGCAGGCGCCTCGGCGGTCGTCGCGGCACTTGCGAATCAGTGGGTATACGGCGGTCTCTACTTCGGGCTCGTCGTTGTTTTCACGTACTTCTACACGGCCATCACCTTTGAGCCGCACCAAATTGCGAAGAACCTCCAGAAAAACGGCGCGTTCGTTCCGGGAGTGCGCCCCGGCGCCACGACTGCTGATTACCTCGGCAACATCATCACGCGTATCACGCTCGTCGGCGCCCTCTTCCTGGGTCTCCTCGCAGTCTTGCCGCTCATTCTGCAGGGCATTACGGGCATCACCGCTATCACCATCGGCGGCACCGCGCTCCTCATCGTTGTCTCAGTCGTGCTCGACTTGGTGAAAAAGATAGACGCGCAGACCTCGATACGAGAGTACTAAAGAAAAGCCCCGAAGAGGGGCTTTTTTCATTTGCAGGACGTGATACATTTCTCCCAATGTCTTCCAAGAAACAAGTCGTCGTTATTGCCGGTCCGTCGGGGAGCGGCAAGAACGCTATCATCGGCGAGATACTCAAGCGCTATCCCAATTGCGAGCGATTGGTGACCGCGACGACGCGCAAGATGCGTCCGGGCGAGGTGGACGGCATCGACTACCATTTCTTCACGATGGAGCGCTTCGATGCGGAAATGAGCAACGGCAACATACCGGAACACCGCTTTGTGCCGTCGCTCGAGACCTACTACGGTATTTACATTCCCGATTTGGAACGCCGCCTCGCAGAAGGGCACATCGTGTTCGCGCAGGTGGATATCGAGGGTGCGCAACTGCTCAAAAAGCGCTACAAAGCGACGAGTATTTTCATCATGCCGGAGAGCATCGAGCAGTTCCGCGGGAGGCTTCGCACGCGCAACCCCGAATGGTCGCAGAAAGAATTCGACGAGCGCATGAAAATTACCGAAGATGAGCTGCGCGTGCACGCGCCACAGTATGATTACCGTGTCATCAACGCAGACGGTTCGCTGCTTGAGACGGTCAACCGCGTGATAGAAATTTTGCGAAAAGAGGGGTATAGTCTCTAGTAATTGTTATGAGCGCAGCGAATTACAAGTACTTGACCCACCCAAATTTCGGCCTAGCACGAAATTTAGGCGGGTGTAAGTTGTTTCTAAACTCGTTTACACTCGTTAAGAAAAACTAACATGCAACCGCTCACACTCCTTTTCTTCGGCTCTCAGGGCGCGGGCAAGGGCACGCAGGTGCAGATGCTCGTCGACTACCTCAAGAAGCACACAAAAAACGACGTTATCCGCATCGACATGGGCCATGAGTTGCGCACACTGCGTGATACCGGTACCTACGCGGGCAAGCTCACGGGCGAAGTCATCGACGCGGGTCACCGCATGCCCGATTTCATGCCGGTGTATCTGCAGACAAAAAAGCTCGTCGAGAATCTCACGGGTGAAGAGCATGTCATCGCCGACGGTCTGGCCCGCGGCGCCGACCAGACGCGTGCGTTTGATGATGCGATGAATTTTTTCAAGCGTGATAATTTTCAGATTATTTCCATCGAGCTTTCCGAGGAATCCGTCGTCAAACGTTTGCTCGCACGCGGGCGCAATGACGATACCGAACAGGGTATACGCAACAGGCTCGGTTGGTACAAGACCGATGTACTTCCACAGCTCGAACTTCTCAAGAGTCGCGGCCGCACGGTGCATGTGATTGACGGCGAGCCTGACGTCGAGACTATTCATAAGAGTATTCTCACGGCGCTTAAGTTGGCATGATTGCCCGAACACAAGAAGAAATAGATATTTTACGCGAAGGCGGGAAGCGTCTTGCGCGGCATGTCCGTATGTTGAGCGAAATGGTGAAGCCCGGATTAGTGGCACGTGAGCTCGAATACAAGGCGCGTGAGATGGTGAAAGCTGATGGCGACCAGCTCGCGTTCCACGGACACAGAGAGCGCAAAACCGATGTGCCATACCCTTCGGGGCTCTGCATCTCCATCAACGACGTCATTGTGCATTCGCCGGCGAGCGAAAACAGTGCCGTCATCGAGGAGGGGGATGTCGTCTGTCTCGATTTTGGCATCATCCACAAAGGGCTCTATACCGACCATGCGGTGACCGTAATTGCAGGCAAGCCGCGCAGTGAAGACGATGCGCGCCTCGTGCGCGGCGTGTACGAGGCACTTGCGCTCGGCATTGCAGAGGCGCGCGTAGGCAACACGACGGGCGATATCGGCTATGCGGTGGAGCGCTATGCCAAGAAACATGGTTTTGGCTATCCCAAGAATCTCTCCGGACACGGCGTCGGAAAGAAAATCCACGAAGAGCCGCACGTGCCCAATTTCGGCGCACCAAAGAGCGGTACGAAATTGGAAGAGGGATTGGTCATCGCCATCGAGCCGATGTTCACGCTCGGGAGCGGAGAGCTCTATATAGACAAAGACGGGCACTCCTATCGCACCAAAGACGGCTCGCGCTCAGCGCACGCCGAGCATACCGTTATCGTGACCAAAGATGGTCCAGAGATTCTGACCAAGGAGTAGCTATGAATATCTGCATATTTTGTTCGGCAAGCGACGTTGGAGAAGAATACACAAAAGCCGCTCGCGAATTCGCTACGCTCGTCGCGAATAACGGACACGTATTGGTGTGGGGCGGCTCTAACAAAGGCACAATGAAAGTTATTGCGGACGCCGCACAAGATGCCGGAGGAAAGATAATCGGGATTTCCGTCGAGAAGTTGAAAGCGGCCGCCAGACCGAATGCCGACGAGATGGTTATAACAAAAGACTGGCCGGAACGCCGGGCGACTTTGCTGAAGCGCGCCGATGCAATCGTCGTTCTGCCCGGCGGACTCGGAACTCTCGACGAAATCACGGAGGTAATGGAGTACAAGAAGCACAATCTTCACAACAAGGCGATAGTATTTCTCAATACAGCCGGTTTCTACGATGGGTTCAAGACGCAGCTAGAAAGAATGGACGCAGAAGGATTTCTTCCGCGAATACTTTCCGAATTCCTGTTCTTCGCAAGCGAGCCGGAGGACGCAATGCGGTACGTCGAAGCGTACGGCGGATGATGTTCTTCTCGTTGGTAGCGGAGAAGCGAAATCTTCACAAAGCGGGGATAACTTGTCTACTCACAGTAGCAGCTGTACATATAAAGACCTATAGGTCAGAATAAGTACATGGGTCAGGAGTCGGCAAACAGAAAGCGAACCAAGAAAAACGAGCTACAGCGTCTCATTCTTAAAACAGTGCAAGTGGCCGGAATCATTGGAGTTGCACTGATTGCACCAAACGTTGTCGGTGCGATGGCGAAACTCGGGCTCATTCCATCTGCGAGGCAAAGTGAGATTGTTGAGCGCGCGTCTCAGCGGCTCGTGAGAACAGGCCGCTTGCAGTGGAAAGACTCGCGGCTGCGTCTAACACAAAAAGGAGAGCGGCAGCTTCGCATACTGGAATTGCGCCAATTTTCGTTTCCAAAACCGCGCAAATGGGATAACAAATGGCGAGTCTTAGTTTTTGACATACCGGAGAAAAGGAAGGCGTTGAGGAAGAAATTAAGAGAGGTGCTCGGCATGATTGGCTTTCAGCGCTTGCAGGACAGCGTGTGGGTTTATCCTCACGATTGCGAAGACGTCATTCAGCTCCTCAAGGCCGATTTCAGTGTGGGTGACGATGTTCGATACATGATAGTTGATTCAATCGAGAGAGATGGGGAGTTGCGCCGCCAGTTTGGACTTAAATAGTAACGTACTCATCCAGGCCTATAGGACGGAATAAGTACATGACAATAAGGCTGCCTGTTCCACTGGATTCTCGTGAGTGTATTGGTTGTTAGGAGTGGGGGACCAGAACATGTGTTCGCGACAAAACAGGCTTTGACAGCTGTCCGTTTTTCGCGTTGTATTGAGGGCAGTCAACAGCCCTTGGGGGTTTGCGATGCAACAGCGAGTCAGACAGGACACCGAGACGCAAGTGCCGCAAGACCCGCTTGCGGAATTGGCGCGACTCATCGGTGGCAGTGATCCGTTCGCCGGACAAATGCCGGAAGAGCATCGCGAGGCGATAGACCGGATCATTGAAACGGACGATTTGCCGTTTCCGGAACCGCCGCTTGGAGAGCCGAATTGGGAAAGGATACATTGGTCGGTATGTCGACTCAAACCCGCCCCGCTTCTCGACGCCTTCTTTTTCCGAGGCTCAATTCTCGCCGGCAAGGAGCACGTGTTTGAGCTTCCTGACAACGAACAGAACGGGCTCCTGCACAGTTCGATGGAGCCGATGCGGGATGCGTTTTTCTATCGCGACATCCACGCGTTCCACATCGCCGAAAATTGACGCACCATCATTGTCGGGCCCGTATCGCGCGGGCCCGATACCTTTTGAGGTAGAATGCTGGCTATGCCTGTTGACGTATTGCTTGTCGGGAGCGGTGGGCGGGAACATGCGCTCGCGTGGAAACTCTCGCAGTCGCCGCGTATCGGGAAGCTCTATATCGCGCCGGGGAATGGCGGCACGTCGCAGTGCGGAGAAAATGTCGACATTGCGGCTACGGATATTAAAAAGCTCCTCGCGTTCGCACAAGAAAAGAACATCGGTCTCACGGTCGTCGGGCCCGAGAATCCGCTCGACCTCGGCATCGTTGACGCATTCAAGGCCGCGGGGCTGAAGATATTCGGCCCAATGAGAGCCGCAGCACAAATTGAATCCTCAAAAGTCTTTTCGAAGAATTTGATGGAGGAGGCAGGTGTCCCGACCGCCCAATTCAAGACATTTTCTGACCTGTCTTCGGCTTTGGCATACGTAACGGAGCGCGGTGCGCCAATCGTTGTGAAGGACAGCGCTTTGGTGTTCGGCAAAGGCGTGACGATTTGCCGGACGGTGCAAGAGGCACAAGATGCGCTCCGGGACATTTTCAGTACCAAGGGTAAACAGGTGGTGATAGAGGATTTTCTTGAAGGTCCGGAAGTCTCAATTCATGCAATCTGCTCCGGTACCGATTTCGTTCTTTTGCCCGCATCGCAGGACCACAAGCGGGTAGGGGAAGGCGACACCGGCAAAATGACGGGCGGCATCGGCGCGATATATCCGCTGCCATTTGTCACGCCGGAGTTGATGGAAGAAATAGGGAAAACGATAGTGCGGCCGATACTTCAGGCGCTCGCCGACGCAGGCACGCCGTTTTCGGGCTTGTTGTATCCGGGCCTCATTCTCACAAAAACGGGGCCGAAAGTTATCGAATTCAACTCTCGTTTCGGCGACCCGGAATGTGAGCTGTATATGCGCATTTTGCAAGACGATATCCTGACCATTCTCGAAGCGTCGGCGAGTGGAGACATGCGAGGCCTTTCCGTGGTGTGCGGGCAAATGGGGTGTGTGAATCTCATTCTCTGCTCCGGCGGATATCCAGACGAATATAAGAAGGGACTTCCAATTACCGGCATCGAAGAGGCGGAAAAAGTTCCCGATGCCATCGTCTTCCACGCCGGCACAAAATATCAAGGTCGGACCTTGATAACAAATGGGGGACGAGTTCTCGGCGTCACCGCCGTCGCTCCGACACTCAAAGAAGCGCTTGATGCGGCATACGAAGCCGCCGACAAAATCCGATTCGAGGGCAAATACTATCGCCGCGACATCGGCGCAAAAGCACTAGGAGTTTCTGGCCCGTGATTCTTGGATCAGTCGTCAATTTGTTTGGTACGAGTTACTACATACTCAATACAGTGCGGGGCGTGACGAAGCCGAACCGCATGACGTGGCTCATGTGGTCTATCGCGCCCTTAATTGGTGCCGCAGCAGGATTCGCGAGCGGCGTCACATGGGCCGCACTCCCTGTCTTGATGGCTGGCATCATGCCGCTGACCGTTTTTATCGCTTCGTTTGTGAATCCGAATTCATATTGGGAACTCGGTGTGTTTGATTACTTCTGCGGTTCTCTTTCCATGCTAGCGCTCATATTGTGGTATTTGACGCAGAATCCCGCTGTGGCCATAGTCTTTGCTATCGCCAGTGATCTTGCTGCTGCGATCCCCACAGTGATTAAGTGTTGGAGCCAGCCGGAAACGGAGACGGCATCCGGTTATACCGCAAGCGGCTTCAACAACCTCATGAGCTTCTTTGTGATCACCAACTGGAATTTCGCCAGCATTGCGTTTCCGCTGCATCTCGTATTCATCAACACCGTCCTTGCATTTCCGGTAGTCCGAAAGAAACGTTCTCTCTAGTGATATAATTTCCTGATGCCTCCAGTACGCACCGAGATGGAGCGAGCGTTGCGCACTACTCCCGACCGCAGCAACGACAAATTTAAATCTCCCGAGGAGGAACTGGCCTATTTGCGCGAGCGCGTGGCTCAAAAAGAGCGGGAGCTTGAAGTGCCGGCCAACAAATTCGAGAGTGACCGTATCGCCAAGAAAGAAATTGCTGCGTATGGCGATGTTCCCGCCGCAAAAGTGCTGCACGAGACGGTCGTCATGCCCGAGCATGAGACGGTGCGGCACTTGCTCAAGCTCGAGCCCGAGGCACACGACGTACAGCTCGACGGACTGTTGGAAATTGTCTCTCAGCGCGGCATACGAAACGCGCTCTCCGTCGCGGCGCGCATGAAAAATCCGCATCTCGAAGACGACTTTCACCGAGTGCTCGTGCGCTACGTCGCAGAGGGCCTTCCACAGAAAGGTTTACCGGTGCCGGAAAAAGTGAAGCATGCGCTTGAGCTCGTGCTCTTTGAGATACAACCGCAGGCGCATGGAGAGGGGACCAAAGAAGATGCGAGGCAGGTGAAGCTCGAGCAGTTGCTCAGCTCGTCAGAGCAGCTCTATGCAGGGCTCTCCGGATTGGCAGAGCATGGCGAAGGATTCTCACTCGAGATTGCGGTGCCCGAGGGCTCGGAATCTGCGACGCTCTATCTCGCGATACCCCGCTCGAAAAAGACGCTTGCAGAACGTCTCATCTCGTCAGTCTTTCCCAACGCGCGTATTTCCGAGAGTCGCGGCGATTACAACATTTTCAATTACAACGGCCACCATGCGGGGGCGTATGCGACATTCGCGAATCATCCGGCCTTTCCGCTCAAGACGCCGGATATGTTTGAGCACGACCCGATGAATGTGCTCCTCGCCTCATTCGCGAAGCTCGCGAAGCACGGTGAAGGCGCTGCTATACAGATTACTGTTTCCTCCGAGGGAGACCGCTACAATCACCACTACAAAAAGATGATTCGCGAGATTGAGAAGGGCAAGAAGCTCAGTCAAGCGCTCAAGGTCGCCGAGACACAGTTCGGAGAAGCGCTCCATGATGTCGCCAAGCAATTGTTTTCACCAAAAGCGCACGAGCAGGACAAGGAGCGTGAATTCAAGCGAGGAGGAGATCAGTTGGCGACCGAAGAAATAGGCCGCAAGGTAAAGACGCGTATCTTGCCCGCGAGCATCAGGCTTGTTGCCTCGGCACCCGAGCGGAAACGGGCGGAGGAGCTTCTGAGTAATCTCATCGCGCCCTTCAGCCAGTACGACAACGCCAAGGGCAATCATCTCGTCTTCAAGCACGTCGGCAGTTGGAGCATTACAAAATTCCTGCGCGACTTTACGTATCGCTCCTTTGATTCTTCAATTGCTATGCCGCTTTCACTCGGCGAAATTACTTCACTATTTCACTTCACCGCGGAGCGAGTGACCACATCGCGTGAGCTCAAGCGCTCGTTTGCCAAGCAGGCGCCGGCCCCTGTCGAAATAGGAGGTGAAGGCATCACGATAGGCATCAATAAGTACGGCGCCGACGAGACACCGGTGCACTTCGGCGCGGCAGACCGCTTGCGCCACTGCTATGTCATCGGGCAGACAGGTACCGGCAAAACGGGACTCATCAAGAACATGATTATTCAAGACATCAAAAACGGCGAGGGAGTGGCGTTCATCGACCCGCACGGCAACGATATCGAAGACGTGCTGGCAAGTATTCCGCCGGAGCGTGCCAAAGACGTGATTTACTTCGACCCCGCATATACCGAAGCCCCGATGGGTCTCAACATGCTCGAGTACGACCGCTCGAAGCCGGAGATGAAGACATTTGTCATCGACGAGGTGTACGGTATCTTCCGCAAGCTGTACTCGGACATTCCCGAGGCGTTCGGCCCGATGTTCGAGCAGTATTATCGAAATGCGGTACAGCTCGTCATCGAGGACCCTGATACGGGAAGCACGTTCGTCGAAATACCGCGGGTCTTCGCCGACACGCCATTCCGCAACATGAAACTCTCTCACTGCAAGAATCCCATCATCGTGCAGTTCTGGAGGAAAATCGCCGAGGCCGCCGGCGGCGAGGCGTCGCTTGAAAATATCGTGCCGTACATCTCGGCAAAATTCGATGTCTTCCTTTCCAACGACATCATGCGGCCTATCGTGTCGCAGGAGAAATCAGCCTTCAATTTCAGCGATATTATGAACACCAAGAAAATATTTATCGCCAACCTCTCCAAGGGCAAGCTCGGCGAACGCAACACATCACTGCTCGGCCTTATCCTAGTTTCCAAATTCCTGCAGGCTGCGTTTTCGCGCACCGACGCGCGCGCCGAGTATCCCGTCTACTATCTGTACATCGACGAATTTCAGAATTTCGCGACACCCAGTATCGCGACCATTCTCTCCGAGGCGCGAAAATACAAACTCTCTCTCACGATAGCGCACCAGTTCATCGCACAGCTCGACGAGGACATCCGCGACGCCGTCATCGGCAACGTCGGCACCAAGATATCGATGCGCATCGGTACGACCGACGCCGAATTTCTCGAAAAACAGTTCGCGCCCACGTTCAGCGCGCAGGACCTCGAGAATCTCCCGAACAGGAACGCAGTCGCGGCGCTTTTGGTGAACGGCACGCCTGCGCGGCCCTTCACACTCGAGACCATGAACCTGCCGCATTTCGATTACTCGACCATCGACGCACTCAAGCGGCTCTCATACAAGACGTACGGCAAGAAGCGCGAAGATGTCGAGGCGGAAATCCGCCGCAAGTTCGGGCAGGGGGAAGAACCGGCAAAGCTCGACATTCCGGCGTCTTTGTATCAATAATGTAGGCATATGAAGCACCAAGCTATCGCATTCGCCGTGGGAGCCGTATCCGTGTTGATGCCCTTTGCCGCATCTGCAGCATCCGTCGCTGATATCGAGGCGCAGCTTATGCATGTGCTCGGGCGAATTGCGGCTCTCCAAGCTGAGAAAAGCGGGAGTGCCGTCGCCTGTGCGCTTGTCGCCAGCAAGTCATCGGCCGCAGTAGGCGAGCCGTTCTCTCTCATTTGGAACAGTTATGGTGCCAAAGACCCCGCCGACGGGGGAGCGGTGAGTCAGTGGGCGCGCGGCGGCATTTCGACGGTGACTCTGGATAAGCCCGGCAACTACAAATACAAGTTCACATTCAATGGAGTTTCGGGTGGCCAAACAGAGTGCTCAACTACCATCTCGATTCACACATAGTCCTTGTACTCCTGGCTGTGTTGTGTTTTCTCTCCCAGCTTATAGACTTTTCACATGAAGGAGTCAGCGCCCGATATGGGCAAGAGACGTTTTCTCCAAGGAGCTGCTGCTAGCCTCGGTGCTCTCGCATTGAGCGGCATTCCGAAGATTGCCGGTGCGCAAGAAAGAGCTACTGAAGCCAAGCTAGAAACCCAAGAGAGCAAAATTCCTTCGGCGCAGGAAATAGAGAAAATAACGAGAGATACCCTTGCACCGATCATCGCCAAAGAGGCTTCGGATCGAAAGTCAGAAAGGAAATCCGGACCTCTTAATGAAGCGATCGCCGAGTCTCTCGCCCGTGGCGAAACGCTCAATCGAAAGTTCCTCGGTAATCAGGATATTCGCGCCGGCCACAAAGCGTATGTGGATGACATTGCGCCATTCCTGACGCAAATGAGGTGGCAATACGAAGGAAACAAGGCCGTCGAACCGGTGTATATAGAAAAAAGAAAAGAGGCTGAGGTATTTTATAAAAAACGAGATGACGCAGCGGGCAGGTTTCTACAAACCTCCCGTGAATATATAAGCGCAATGGAGGACTATCTAAAAGCGGAGCAGGCTCTTATTGAGGCCAAAAAACTAGAAAATGCCATGCGCGACATGCGAGGATTGATTCAAGAGGCATCAAAATTGGCCGGTGAATCTGCCCTGGCAGAAAGGAACTCAGACCCAAGTGTTCAACTAGAAAAGCCGGACGCGGGGCGTGTGAGGGATGCTGCAATTGCTTACGGAAAAGCAAATGACGTGCTTCTTGCCCTGCGGAAGCAGTACGATGAGGGCATCTCTGCTTTTAAGGCGAAACGCTGAAATACTTTTGTTTTTGTGCTACAGTGTCGCTCATGAAAGAACATCCCAAGAAAGAGCGTACGCTCGTCATTATCAAGCCCGACGGTATTCAGCGTGCCCTCATCGGCGAAATCATGGGCCGCTACGAACGCCTCGGTCTCAAGCTCGTCGGTCTCAAGATGACGGTGCCGAGCGCGGAGCAGGTGGAAGGGCACTACACGCTCGACCCGCAGTGGCGACGCGTCACCGGAGAGAAGACCATCAACAACTACAAATCACGCGGACTCACGCCGCCTTCCGAAGACCCGCTCGAAATCACGGCGAAAATCCTCAAGAATCTCAAGAAGTACCTCACCGCCGGTCCCGTCATCTGCATGGTGTGGGAAGGTGCGCATGCAGTGGAGCTTGTCCGCAAGGTAACGGGCGGCACAGAGCCGCGTGGAGCCGCTGTAGGCACGATTCGTGGTGATTTCGTGGTGGATTCGTACATCATGTCTGATGCGGACGACCGCGCGGTGCGCAATCTCATCCATGGCTCAGGCTCTATAGAAGAAGCCAACATGGAAATCCCGCATTGGTTCAAAAAAGACGAGCTTATTGACTACAAAGTGACGCACGAGGACATTATTTACGCAAAGGAATTGGAGGGAATCCTGTAACATCGGTTCTTCACCCCGTAATCTAACTCTGAATGCAACACTGTGAATAAATTTCATTCGGTGTCTG
>ERZ1292625.1080-Hain-H41-01um-R1-1080-length-35519-cov-6_pt2 | contig 32347 bp, 49 predicted proteins | sample MGYA00564400_ERZ1292625 | MGnify/ENA primary metagenome ERZ1292625 (study PRJEB36523, sample SAMEA6512639) | groundwater metagenome | collected 2019-01-08 | study: AquaDiva: Metagenomics assemblies of 32 groundwater samples
GCTTTTTGAAGTTGTTCATCTTCAGGTGTTTCTTCATTGTCTGTCATTTCTGTATCAGGCTTCAATCCCTTTTCGTTTATCCAAGTTCCATTTGGAGTTAACCATTTAGCTATAGTCACATGCAGCCCTGATCCCCCTTCAATTTCAATTGGTTCCTGAATTGTTCCCTTTCCAAAGCTTGTTTCTCCAATTAATTTTATTTGTCGCTGGTCTCGTAAAGCGCCAGCTAAGATTTCAGAAGCCGATGCTGAACCTTTATTAATAAGAACAACAGTGTTCATTTTTAGTAGTTTTCCAATTCTTTCAACTTTGTATTCATTTCTTTGTTGTTTGGCATTCTCTTCAATAACTACAGTTTTTGAAGATGGAATAAATTCTGAGGCCAAATCAACTGAAGCTTGCAAATATCCTCCAGGATTATTCCTGACATCAATAATTACCCCAGCAACTGCAGAGTTTGCAGCAACTTCAGTTACTACTTTGTCCCATTCCATTTTTGTTTCTGCCGCAAATTTAGTTACTTTAATAACGGCTATTTGCTTATTATCTCCAACATAAGTTAAAGTAACACTGGGAACATCAATCTTCTCTCTTTTTACTTCAACTTCAAAGGGTGTGTAATATTCAGCATCAAAAGGCTTACCCCTATCTTCCCTTACTAGTGAGAGTTTTACTTTTGTTCCAGCCTTGCCACGAATTATTTCAACCGCCTCAGACAGAGAAATTCCAGAAGTATTTTTATTAACAATATTTTTCCCCTCATCGGTTATTCCAACAATGTAGTCCCCTGCTTTAACACCTGCCTTTTCTGCAGGACTTGCTGGAAGCGGAGCAATTACCGCCAACTGAGGACCCCTAAACCCTATTTGAATCCCTATCCCCTCAAAGTTGCCTGACAGATCTTCATCAACAACTTTGTTTTGGGATGGTGGCAGAAATACGGTGTATGGATCCCCCAAAGAAGAAACCATACCCGAGATGGCTCCATAGAGCATTTTGGAATCGACTAATTTTGTTTTATCAAAGTATGAGGCACCAAGTGTGTCCCAAACTTTCCAAAAAAGAGAAAAGTCAAGATTGCCATGGTTTTGAGGAAGCGCTCGCGAAATTGTTACCTGTGGTCCACGAGACTTAACCTCCAATGCTTTTGTTCCCACCAGATACCCACCAGAAAAGGTAAAAAACAAAACTATTACGGAGAGAATTATATTTTTGGGATTTTTCATTGGTTATTTAGTCAGATTTGATTCTACTAAATTAAATGCGTCCTGTGAAGGGTAAGAGTGCCAAGTGTCTTGCACGTTTAATGGATTGAGCCAATCTTCTTTGGTGTTTGGCACATAAACCACTTCTTCCTCTGGAGGAAATCTTGGCTCGATCGGAAATATATTTATCCAAAGATTCAAAATCTTTGTAGTCTGGGATCTTATCATTTTTACAAAAATAACAACCACCAATTGCCTTGCGTTCTACTGGTTTTCGATTAGTGGTTTTTTTCTTACCTGCCATTGGTTATTATATTTTTGTCTTAAAAGGGAATGTCATCATCGACTTGTGGTTTTTCGGTTACTTTACCTAGCTTTTCTTTCTTTGGTGCTTGCTCCTTAACTTGTTCTGGTAATTCATCTACTCCAAAATCGGCTGGAACATCAACCTCTGACTCACTTTTCTTTGAATCAAGAATAATCATGTCAGAAATTACTATTTCTGTTCTTTGTTTTTGAGCTCCATCTTGGCCTTGCCAACTTCTGGTTTGAAGTCTGCCTTCAACATATACCTTCATGCCTTTCTTAAGCATTTTGGCACAAATCTCGGCTAGTGATTGCCAAGCTACTAAATTATGAAACTCTGCTTCATCTTTTTGATCTCCTGATTCGGTTTTCCATTGTCTGTTGGTTGCAAGACCAAAAGTACAGACTGCTGTTCCGGAAGGAGTATATTTCATCTCAGGATCCCGGGTCAGGTTTCCTATTAAAATTGCTTTATTTAAACTTCTTGCCATTGTTTCATTATACTCTAACTAGTAAATATCTAATCAAATCTTCTTCAAGTCGTAATTTGTCATTTAGATTTTTGGCTCCTGCTGCTTCCATCTGTAAGGGTATAAAAATATAGTGACCAGTTTCGCTTTTGCCAATCTTGTAGGCTAATTCTCTTTCTCCCCAATCCTCTACTTTACCAATTTTGCCTTTGAAAGCTTCAACCATGGAGGTAGCTTTTTGTTGAGCAGCTTTTTTCTTGGCAGAGCTAGCTTTGCCATCCAAGACGATTGTTAATTCGTAATTTTTCATTTCTACGAAAGTATACCAAACCAGGAGAATACATTCAATTAGCTGATGAAACAAATTATTCCTCTCCAAAAATCTTTAACCCAAGTACTTCTAGAAAATGCTTATCAAAAGTAATCAAAGTGGCTCCTGCTTCCATGGCGTGTGCAGCTATCCAAACATCATTATGGGGTATGGGTTTGCCTTTCAGTATCAGAGAGTACCGAACAGCTGCATAAATTTCAGCAGTTTTAGCTGTCACATCTAAAACTTGAACTGTTGATTTAGACAAAAATGAGTTCAAAATAGCTCTGTTTTTACCCTCAATATTTCCTCTTTTGAATCCAGCATACAATTCACCCAAAACCACTGAAGACATATAAACCACATCCGCGCTTTCTATTTGGCTGGTCACTTTTTTATAGCCCTTTGTAGCCAAACTATAGGAGTTTGTATCTAAAAGTATAGTTTTCACTGCCAATCCTCGTAATCAACAACTTCAAAATCTTCTAGTGCCTTTTCCAGCTGTTTATATTCCTCGTTAGTAATGGAGCCAAATATGTCATCAAAACTATTCTTAGGTGCATATGAAGCAGGTTGACCGAGTTTTTGTGTATAAGTATCATAATCTATATAGACAGCTTCAGGTTCGTTGTTAGAAAGCACAACGATCGGTTCTTTGGTCTTTTTAGCCCTTTCCGCCACCATTTTATAGTTCCTCTGAAGCTCGGTTGCAGTTGTTGTATCTGGCATTAAATTATTCATAATACTGTCAGATTATCATACGTATAATTATACGTCAAGTCAACTTCCTATTTTGAACTCAATAACGTCTCCCTCGGTTACTTGATAGTCTTTTCCCTCACTTCGTGCCTTACCATTTTCGCGGGCGGGCTTCCAACCACCCAAAGAGACAAAATCATTAAAGGCAACTACATCGGCCCTTATGAATTTTTTTTCAAAATCAGTATGAATCACTCCAGCAGCTGCAGATGCCTTAATTCCATCTTTGATAGTCCAAGCTCTGACTTCTTTTGCTCCAGCTGTTAGGAAAGTTGCGAGACCTAGGGTCTTAAAAGCTTTTTGAATTAATCTTTCAAGTCCTGATTTTTCAATTCCCAGAGAAGCTAAATAATCTGCTTGGTCGCCAGAAGGTAAATCTACCAACTGACTTTCTGTCTTGGCACAAATTGCAATTACTTGATTTTGGTCAACTCCAAATTCCTTGGCATATTGTTCCTCGAGCTTGGAAACTTTTGCTAAATCGTGTTCTGCAACATTTAAAACTACCAAAAATGGTTTTTTTGCTAAAAGGGGCAAAATCTCCACATTGGCATTCTTCTTTTTTTGATGTTTTTCAACCATTTCCAAATCAGCCAACTCAAGTTCAGTCTTTATAATCTCAAAATCATCTTTTGGAGAAACTGATCCTTCCTTTACTATGTCGCCATCACTAAATACTCTGACAACGTGGCAAATAGCGTCTACTTCACGAATATGAGAAAGGAACTTATTTCCCAAACCTTCTCCTTTGTGGGCTCCAGCAATAAGTCCAGCAATGTCTACAAATTCAACGGTTGCATTTACAATTGGTGGCAAAGTGGCCATGTTCTCAGAAGCCTTAATTGTTTCAGCTAGTTTTTCAAGTCTGCTGTCAGGAACAGGAACAATACCTACGTTTGGTTCAATTGTTGCAAAGGGAAAATTAGCAACATATGCCTGTTGCTTTTTCAAAAGTGCATTAAAAAGGGTAGATTTACCTACGTTTGGCAAACCGACAATCCCGACACTCAGACCATAACTCGACATTTTGATTCCTTTCTATCGGTAGATAACCTTGTATTTTCAGTTCTTTCTGATTTCCAATTATTTTATCTACAACTTTAAGTAGTATCGCTCTTTTGGCTTCAAAGCTCAACTCCTTTAGAGTTTCTTGTGCCAAATCACAAAATTTAGCAACATCAGACTCCTCAGGTAAAAGAACATTTGTTTCCTTAATTTCTTTATCTGCTTTATCAATTTGTCTTTCAATTGCATGTCTTCTAAGTTTGAGATCATCTATGGAACTTTTAAAAACACCCATAGTCACCATTCCTGAACCATAAGCTTTCAAATATCTTTGCTCCTCTTTACTTAGTTTTTCCAACTCTTTCTTGAGCATATCTACATTAATAGTTGTTTCATTTGTCCTAGATGATTTAGTGGCCTTCCAGAGCCTAATTTTGTCTACTATAAGATCTGGATTTGACATATAATTGGCTATTCCTTGCCAGACCAATTTATCTACTATTCTTGCATTCATGCCATGCTCGTGACAGCTTCTTGGAAGTGGGTGGCAATGTATCCTATCTGTACACCTATAATAAAGATGTTTACCATGTTGTGGTCCTTCCCCAGTTCTTCTTCTTCCACAATTACAATAGACCATTCCAACCAATAAATATTCATTTCTTCTGTTTCTGACACACAATTCAAAATTTATCCTTAACTGCTCCTGAACTTTATAAAACAAATTCTTTTCAATAATTACTGGTACCGGAATGGCTACCCATTCTTCTCTTGGTTTTGACTTTCTACTAGATTTAAGAACTCTTTTATACTTTTCGTTTTTTAGAGGTTTTACGGGAACAACTGCTTGGGATTTATTGTAATAAGTTGTCCCAATGTAGGTTTCATTCTTAAGAAGCCGCTGCAATGTGCTATGATTCCAAACTCCTCTTTCGCTATTTCTCGGTTTTATCCCAAGATCCCTTAATTTGCGAACTACTCCCCGTATAGTCATTTTATCCTCACCAACCCATCTGAAAATATCTTTAACCACCTTTGCCTCTAGCGGATCAATCTCATAGTGAGCCTCAACTGTTCTCTTCTTAGGTATTTTCTTATATCCATAGGGGGCAATAGTTGTGACGATGTGCCCTTCCCTAGTCTTTCTCAATTTACCAATTCGACACCTCTCAGCAATTTTACTTCTTTCATAGGCAGCAAAAACTCCTTTAACATCACGAAGTAACTTATCTGAATCACTTACTACTGGAGGTGTAGTTACATAAAGTATTTCTACCCCAATACCCAGTAATTCTGTTGTCACCAGTTCTTGAAGGAAATAATCCCTGGCAAGTCTATCTGGGTCATATACCACTACAGCTTCCCAAATTCCCTTAGTTGCATCCAATCTTAACTCATCCAAACTCGGTCTGACTACACTTGCTCCACTCCATCCATCATCAAGATATCTCTTAACTATTACGTGACCTTTCTCTTTGACAAATGTTTCAATTTCCATTATTTGTGACTCAATTGTCCTCTCATTCTCTTGTCTTTGAGTACTAACTCTTCCATAAAGTGCAACTAACATTATCTATCACCTCTCTTTCCAACGGTTTTTCTATCTAAAATAAATTTGTTTAAGTCTTTCTCTGAAACCCTGTATTTACCTTCAAGATTAATGGCTGGAAGTGCTCCCTTGGCAATCCATCTTCTAATAGTTATAGTTTTAACTTTAAAAAACTGTGCAACCTCAGAAGGAGTGAAGAATTTATCCATAGAATCACTGTATACTACTTTAGATAACTTTACAACACTCACTTTGCCCTCCTTTTATTAAGATAATCTGTATATTTTCTAACAAAAACAGCTCCCCAATTCTTAATTGATTTATTCTGAGTGATTTCACTCACCCACTGATAAAGTAAAGCATGATCAATATTCCAAGCTGCTTTTAAATAATGATTTAAATTTTGAGGTTTATCTGGCTCGATCTTTTCCAACAAATCCAAAGCAACAGATTGGTTTTTAAGACAAATGTCAGTGATCATTCCATTCCCTCCTCTTTATAAGATCCGATAACAATATCTTTATTTATATATTTCTTATCTTTTAATATATCTTTCGTTGCCTGAAAACCTTGAGCTTTTGAAGCTGAAACTTCCCTGTTTGGTAAGTGTTGGATACTACCATTTTGGTAAGTACCCACTTCCTGTATTGGTAAGTTTTTAGTTACTATTTCGGGAAGTTCCATATTACCTCTTTGGGAAAATCTGGACTTAATATTGATTCCAATTATTTTCTTAAACCTGCTAATTCTCTCGGGGTGTTTTTCTACAATTCTCCTTAAGTTGTTAATGTTGAGTCTGTATTCATCTTTAGATCCGCTCTTTATAATCAATCCAGAAATAATCAATTTGTCCAAAACCTCTTTGGCATGAGAATTTCCAATCCCAATACAAATAAGGTCTGCTTTTATTAGTGTTGCCCACTCAGAATGACAACCATACGTCAATCTTGAGATTAGAAGTAATACATTCTTCTCCCTTTCACTTACGTCAACTTGAATGACAAGGTCGTTTACTCCATGGGGAATCTGTATAAACCCTTTATTGTCAGTGACAGTTTTAGTTTGAATATTTGCTTCTTCCATTTACATAGTCCTTTCCATTTACATGTTCATATTGCATTTTCATTTTCTTAAGCGTCTCCTCAAATAGGATGAAGAAGGCCTCATTTATCCTTCCATCCATCTGGCTTTGGTCAATATTCATTTGCTCATAAGTGATGGCAGGTAATGTTTTTTCCATGGCTAAATCCTCCGCTTCATTACCTGGAAAATTTCGTTTTTGAATCTTTCAATGTTGTCACAAAAGTCTTTTGGTTGAATTAGATTTGCTGTTCTTGAGTAGTAACTGTCTATTGCCTTATCAACCAATTCAATTGGAGTAAATTTGAAGTAAACAGTATCTCCTTCTCTTTCAGTGCCATGATATAAAATATCTGGACAAGTCAACAAATAAGGGGCAAGATTCTTGTCCTTTTCATAGTGGAATCCATTATTATTTGTATTTTCCATTTTATTTTATTTGTCCCCATATTTGCCTCCTTGAATATGTCCTAACATAAAATATTTCGTTGTCAAATCGAGTTTTACAAAGCCAGTTTGGAGTTAAAACAATAAGAAATTTAACTTTAATTCAGTAGCTACTCCATTTTAATTCCATATATAATACGAATAAACTTAATGGGTATATGTTTCAGATAATACCAAATATTTTGGGTTAACCTTTGTTTAATCTGGAGTCCCAGGATCTTTACCCCCCTTTATGGAAGAAGTCTGACTTGAGTGAGGTTTGGGCCAAAGAATCTTATGGGAATATTTGATTGGTATTTAGTTTTTACTTCAGGAGACCAAGTAATGAAGGTGTTTACTTGTTTTTCATCTCTTTGTTCTTTGTTTATTCTTGAGCAATCCACCTCCCCCTGCCAGCCATCAGACATATCTTTTGAATCATAGTCTGGAATCCGCTGAACTGGAGAACCTGCGTCACTAATACCAACAAGGTAAGTTAAATAATTGCCTGCATTTCCAAAGAAACTTTCTTCAAAGTAGTATTGAGGAGTATTAGCTCCCTGGAATCTGTAACAAACCTTGTAATTTTCAGATTCTTTTATTTCACTGAAGGTTGTCTTGTTTAAAATGGCTTCAATTACGCCCAAATTTCCAAGTAAGGGATTAAAATCCTCACTTCTTGATACCATAACCAAAGAAATTACTTCACCATCTTTATCTACAACAGCCTGGACATAATAGTAATCGTCTACAAATACAAACTCACTTTCCTCTTCCTCTTTAAGCTGGTTTATAAAAGCAGGAGTTCCCAGAATAGATTTAAGATACTCAATGTTGATTCCAACTGATATTTTCTCCAAAATACCGTATTTATGCTCAATTTTAGACCTACCAAATCTGTAAAATAACCTTTTAGTCAAATCAGACGCTTGTGAGAACAAAACAAATATAAATAAAAGAAAAAAACCAATGGAAATTATAGAAGTCAATTTGTTTCTTTTCTTATTTTCCATTAAGTTCTAATCAGTTTTTTCTTTATATAGTGGCTTATACACGGGTAAATCGTCATCTGATTTCATTTCCGGTTTTGGTGTTTCAATTCCATATACTTTCTCAAGACAACTATGCCATTTGGGCAGATCGGGATTTCTTTTCATCTTTTGGACAAATTCAATATATTTCTCACAATTTCTGACTTCACTATTCTCTTTAAACGCATAGATTAACAACCCGAAAACTATGATCAAAGCTACAACAGCAATCCACCTCTTTAATTTAGTATCAAGTGTTATTTTAGGCATATTCTTGCTTCAAAAGACACATCTTATGTGGTAGCTACCATCTTACTTCACTTTTAAGATTAAAAGCAACATGACAAGGTACAAAATTAATATAAACTTTGGAAAGAAGGTAAAGAAATTCAGAAAATTCCAAAACCTTTCCCAAGAACAAATGGCAGAACAACTTAAAGTAAGCAGAAATCACATTGGAAGAATTGAGAGAGGTGAAGTTAATATAAACTTAGTACTAGCACAGAAGATTGGAAGACTTCTCAAAACTCAGGCTTCAGATTTGATCTCTTTCTAGAGTCTATTTAGTCAAAATTTTCTATTCAGAAATAGCCCCTTATTTAAATATTCTAGCTTTTGATATTCGCAGAACATCTTCCTTTGAAAGCTCATATTTCTTTGAACTCTTTTCCCATTCATCAAGCATTCTTCTATAAATATCCAGAGTAGAATGATGGCTGTTGAATAAATTTCCTCTTCTAAGTTCTGAAAACCTTCCTCCACCTGATTCACAGAAAAAACGTGCATATGAAAGATATTTCACCTCAATGGGGCTATTTCCATCAAAACCTACAAATTGAATATCCATTTTGTCTACCCCCTTCTTATCTTTCAAATTGGAATAAGCATCATTTAAAGACCTAAACATGCTGAGAATTTCAATGACTTCACGGCACTCAGTCCCGCTTAAGGTGTCTTCATCGTCATAAATATGCTGTGACATTTGAGAGTATTCCAACTCATATCCACTTTCCAAAGCCTCTCGCTTTTCTGCAAAAGAGGCAGCCTCATGAGGATACAAAGCCTCCAAGATGCGATACTGATTAGATAATATCCAACGTTCAGTTTTTGTAAGTTTCATTGAATCAAACAATAACATTTTCCAATAGATTTCTCAAGCCTGAAGTTTTCTGACCCATCTGCACTTGTAGTGAGTTCGTAGAAACACATCTGTATTTCAATTTACAATAGTTTATGTATTGTTTTGAAGCTGTTGCCAGATATATTTTCTAGAATTTTGGCAATAAAGCAAATAATCTGGATTGTCTCTTTCTGGTTTGAAAATTTCCCTAAACAAGGTCTGAAATTTAGAACCTAGGCTTGGATTGTCATCCTCGTTAGAAAACCATTTGAGTACTCCCCAAACCCTTAACTTTTGTCCAACTTGAGAATCATAAAAACTGTCAAATTCACTTGCTGTTAGTTTTTTATATTGTAAATCACCAACAAGCTGGCCATGAATGCTTGCATCTTTTGCATAGTCTATAGACATCCTGCCGTTTAATTCACCTGACGAATCAGCTAATTCGTGGATTAAATCTATTACATATTCTTTAGGGAAATCTCCAGAATCAACATTTTGAGAAAGTACTTCCACTGCTTCTTTTAGCTCATGTGAACTTAGGGTAAGTCTTGAAGACATAAAACTCAAAGAAAGAAACCTCAAGTTATTTAGCGTTAGTATCCCCAATCTTTCCAAAGAGACTAAGACTGTCTCTCTTATCTCAGGCTTTGACAAGCCGCTTCTTTTCCATTCAAATCTAACCTTTTGAATTTCTGTGTCAGGATCAAAGGTTTCCCTCCTTAACTTATTTAGTTCATCTGAAGCAATCTTTGTGCATTGGTCAAGTATCTTTTGTCTTTCATCTAAATTCCACACTTCCTTTGATAATTTATTAAACAGATCATTTTGTAAACCTACTTCCCATTTTGCATGTTCTAGGTACATGGGAGGTTCAATAATCCCCTGTCCAACTGCTTGGGCTAATCCCTCTGCGTAAACATCCAATACAGTCGAGGCTGACTGTAAATCTAAGTTTTCAATAACTGGTGCTTTCTGTTCTAACCAGATAATTAGTTCTTTTCCGCGGGTTCTTTCTTTACTTGCCATTTGTGGCAGTGTAAATTAGAAAATACAAAATGACAATTACCAATTACTCTGCAAAGCAAGTATTAAATTTACTTTAGTTTATAAACTCTTCTGGCAAATGGTACTGTCTCTTCTTGATGATAAATACCTTTTGATTTTATATCTCCGGCAATTATATGAATCTTAGCAATATCAGCAAAATTTACTTTTGGATAGAAAGCAATTTCATCCTCCACCACATAGATAAATGGATGGTTAAACCTAGCACCATAACTATCAAGAGCCATATTCATAAGTACTCCTCCTGCACCAGAAGCACCAACATAAAATCTCCTGTCTTGAGGAGAATCTTTTAGAGAATCATAAGTGTTTGAATCGCTCCAAATCTTGGGCTTAAGCTCCACTAATATTCTAAACTTCTCGCCCCTTGAAGCGTGAAATAAAGGAACGTCCTTCCAATTAGAAAAGGCTACAAATGGAGAATTTTGTGGAGCTTGCCAAAATAACTCATCTTTTCCTGCACCAGCATAGTGTTTTTTAAACTCATAATTTGGATCTTTTCCCTTCAATTCTTCCTTTAGTTTATCAAAATCGCCATTGAATTCACGCAAAGCATTGCTTTCTATACCCTTCAACAAAAGAGTTTCAATGTCTTTCTGATTTAGATTTCTCATTCCTCTAAACAAAACTCCAATTTCAGGTATATATAACTTCTTGAATATTTCAGCATTCGGCCAAAGAACGATTTGTTGAGATAGTCCTCTTTCTTCTGCAAATCTCTGAACATTTCTAACCATCTGCTTGGTTTCAACCATCTCCTGTCCTTGTGGAATTCTAAAATCTTCTGGATTCATTCCCCAAGTTCTAACAATAAATTCAATCCATCTTTCAGAGTTAGGGATATCACCAAGATTTAAGACATCAGAAACTTGTTCAATGTCCCCCTCAAATAAAAGCATTAGGTCTTTTATTGGAGTTATTAAATAACTCTTTTGAGGGTCATCAATAGCTTTAATGTCAGATGCCAATCTGAATGCTTCCTTTGGATCTGATTTGGCTAGATCAACAACTTGTTTCCCAAATTCTGCCAGATCATCTACCAATTGAGTAAATTGATTTACCCTAACTTCATCTGAGCCTTCTAAATTAAAATTTGGGTATTTGCTTAAAACTAGTTCTTTGGCTTCTGAATCACTTCTTTCATGGTCAATCTGAGGCATTCTTCTCAAAGTTTGATTTAGTGGGCTCTCAGACAAATAACTCAAATTAATATCTTTATTCTCAGGCATGACTAAATTATACCAACTACAAGTAAATAAATGTTCCCTTGTAATCTGGAATTGGAGTTTGGGGAGAAATTATCTTTCCAAGATTATCTCTTTGGCTTATTTCCCTAGCTTTATTTGGCTTTGGGAGGTTGATTAAGATAGTAAATGGAATTCTCCTTTGGAAGCTGTCTAGCCTTGAATTACAATTTGAAGACCTACTATCCCTACTGACAAGCTCATATCCCAACTTTACGGTGTTTAGATCTAATAATGATATTTGTACACATATTTCTGCACCACTCCTTCCTACAATGATTTTGCTTATTATATCTCGAACGACCTTGAATTTCTCACTGAAATCTAAAGCTGCAATTATTTTTTTGCTTCTTCAACTAACTCATCCACAAAATAATAGTGCGTTGGTGTGTGGAATAAGTTAGTCTTTAGGTTTTCCAATCCAAATACTAAATAATCTCTATGTACCAAGTGTACCTCCTCTTGAGGCAACTGAGTTTTTTTAGGAAAGATTTAATAACGATAAGGCATCAGCCTTTTTGATAGTTTTTGAAAGCCATCCAGGGATTTCTGGTTTGGATTCGATCTCTGTAGGGGTCATCCAAAAAACTTCATTATGTTCTTCGCTTAGTTTTACTTCTCCTCCAATCAACCTACAAATAAAATCAACACCAACTAATTGAAAATTATCATCTTTTGTAAATGTCCAGGCATTAAATACTTGTTTAGCTTCCACTGTAAGTCCTGTTTCTTCTTTTACCTCTCTAATAACTGCATCTTCAAGTTTTTCTCCAAACGACACTCTACCTCCTGGCAAATCATAAGTCTCAGGATTAATATCCTCCTTGTCACTTTTTTTAAGTATCAAATATTCTCCTTTTTCGTTGTGAACAATTGCTTTAGTGGCTACTCCAAAAATTTGCATATTTAATTTTAATCGAAAATATCACCAGCAGCAATGGAGTGTATTTGGTCACACACCCCTGACTTTGTATAATCAAACAGCTATAATATCATCAAATTCTTCTCTTGTGGGTGCATCATCTTCAAGATATGCAAGTTGCTTACCTAAATTGTCTATTCGCTTGGTTAATTTTTCATCAACTCTATCTATTTTCTTATCAAGATTATCTATCTTTGTTCCAAGCTTATTCTCTACATCATCAATTCTTTTTATAAGCTCTTCTTTAAGAGCACTTTGGCCGTTAATAATTGCTCGAAGCATTGTTTGAGTGTTGTCCATGTTAATTAGTATAGACTTAATAATTTGAAACTTTCAAGAGTTGATTGATTGAGGCCTCTGCTCTACTATTAACCCTGGATGACAAAGTACCGTGAATATTTCAAGAAAATGCTTGATGAGAACCGCGAATTGTTTGCTGAATTCAAAAACATTCATGACCGCTATGGCCTTGACATGAACAATCTCCAAGAAGAATTCAATGAAGTCGGAAAAAGAGTTTTTAAGGTTATAAGAGAATATGAAAACAGACTATGCAACCGAAGTGAGAGTAATGGTTACGGCTCGTATACTGGAAATCTGGCTCAAAAGTTCATGGATGAAATAAGAGGTCTTTTCCCCCATATCGATCGAGTTGGAATTATTGTCAGAAAAACTCCTGCCAGTTTAGCCATTCCTAAACTTTCACCTGTTAGCAAACCAGAATTTAATTTAAAGAAGCTCCGTCTTTAGTTAAATCTTTTGACTTTAAAAAGTTATTGCAAAATCAAAAGTTGGTGGAGTTAATTGGGATTCTTTAATTTGGGTGCCACTCAATTGGCCATCAACTTCATTAATGCTTTTTTCAAGCTCCAATACTGCAGAATCAGTTGCGTAGCGTGATGGAACCACAATACTGGTTGGCGTGGCGTTAATCACTACCTCTGGGATTGGTGTAGGTACTGATACCACTTTCTTACCATTTGACAGTGATTTATACATACTTGCAGCAACTAAAAGAATACACAAAACTACAAACACTGCCAGAGAAATCATTAATAATTTATTCTTATTAACAACTGGAACAGATTCACTCGCTTGTCTTTTTTCTTTAATTCTCTGCTTTAATTTTTGGATAAAGCCTTTCAGTTTACTTATATCTTGTACCACAGCATCTTGTGGTACAACCGGCTGGTTAACTCCTTCTGGAACTATTGGTTGGGTTGTTGGTTGGTTGGTGTTTTCTGGGTTCATTAGTCTTGAGTTTTAATTTCTGTAATGATTTGCTTTAAGAAACTATTTGCTTCTTTCAAATATTGTAAACTTTCTGAAAATTTGCCCTCTGCTGCGTTATAAGTAGTTATTTTTGTCTTATCAGTTAATTTTAATTTATTAATTAAAGCCCAGCCTTCTGTTTCTTTATCTTGACTCCTACTGACTCGGTTTTTAACTTCCAGAATCCATCTTTCAATGTCAGACGTATCTTTATCTCCATTTGCTCGTATCTGGCTTACTTTGGTTTCAATTTTGCCAGTTAAGTCAGAAATAAGTGTTTGAAAATTATCAGTCTTTCCATTAGATACTAAAAGAAGGGATTTATAAATCGTTATCTCTGTTGATTTGTAGCGCTCAGCTGCTGCATCAGAATCTTTCACTAAGTCCTCTAAACTGGCGGCAGAGCTAATTGAATCACGGTGAGTTTTGTACCAAGCAACATCAGCATCAATTAAGGAATAATAAGTTTCTCGCTGAATTGCATCCACTCCCTTGGTTTCTGCAAGTTTAAGGCGAATTGCAGTTAAATAAGTTATCGTTGCCTGGTCCCTGGCTTGTAACATTTTTGCAGTAGCCTTCTGGGCTTCTTCTTGAGAGATTAAGGTTCTTGATTGTAAATATTGAGCCCGTTTTAAATCATATTCACTATGGGCCTTTTTATACAAATCATAGTTGTAAGTATAGTCTTGATATGCCCTATTATAGTCAAAATCCTGAGCTGAAGTTTTGGTTGCCAAAGCCGACACTAAAAAAATACCAACCACCAAAAATATAAATATTTTTTTCATTAATTTATTATAAACTACTCTTCTTGACCAAAGCTAGACAAACACTCTCTGTATTACTTTAATAAACAAGTTTTAGTTTTCCCCCACTATAAGTAACCAATGAAGAATTTAGCGATTTTATTTGAATTCTATATAGGTTTTTGCCACTCCAAAGATTTAATTTTGGTGATGACACTCGAGTGTAATCTGCATTATTGGTAGTTGAAAGCTCACTTCCATTAACGATTATTCCACTAGTAACATCCTTTAATCTTACAAAGGCTTGACCATTGGCATTGGCCACTTTTAAATTTGTCTCAAGTGTTACATAGGCTGTGCTTGAGAAATCATTTGCCAAATCAATATACACATCTGAATCTTCCACATCTACCCAATCGGTTGATTGAGTTGACCAAACAGACCCCATGGGTATATAGCTAGTTTTAGAACCAGAAGTGGTTGAAACAGAAGTTGATGGTTTAGCCGTTGCAACAGGTGCTAGTGGTGTTGTTTTTGGATTAGCCGACAAAGTAGCAATAGCTTGAGAGATTGCAGTTTGCAATTGTTGTTTTGTTATTGAGGGTATAACAATTTGTTGTTCGGTTTTATTTACTTCTAGCGAATAGATTTCTTTTAGTCGCTGATCAACTCTAAATACATAACCAAATAGACCAAGAATTGATACAACCAATAAAATGTGGGCAATTAAACTAAGATTGAGTTTTGACATTTTGGGCAGTGACAACAAAACCTTGCTGAGTGTCTTTTACAGTATACCCCATGTTTTCAATTTCTTGCCTGACCTTGTCTGACTCTTCAAATTGACCTTCAAGTCTTAATTGTTCCCTTCTTTTAGCCAAGTCCAATACAGACTGAGGGGTGGCTTGTTTTACTTCCAAAACACTTGCGAGATTAAGTCCCAAAACTTCATCAAAATTCATTAATAAATCATATTTATCTTCAGAAGGAATGTTACTTTTAAGCATTGACCACACAGTGGCCAATGCCATTGGCATACTTAGATCATTATTAACATTTTGGTTAAACTCGTTTTGATACTCTTGTGTCTTTTGACTTTTTTCATTAGACAGCATCGTTCGACTATCGTCTTGTTTTCTCAAAGCTATTACTTGTTCACGTAAATTATTCAGCGCATTTTGGGCTGACTCAAGCGACTTCCAGGTAAAATTCATGACGTCCCGGTAGTGGCCAGTAAGATACAGATACCTAAGCGCTAGTGGGTCAAAGCCTTTGTTTAGAATATCGGCAACTGTGTAGGCATTCCCAAGACTTTTGCCCATTCTTTTCCCATCTACTTTAATGAAAGCTCCATGTACCCAATAGTTAACAAATTTTTTCCCAGTTGCTCCCTCACTCTGGGCAATTTCATTTGGATGATGTGTGCTTCTTAGGTCTTCACCCCCAATATGCACATCAAAAGTTTCCCCCAAGTGTTTTATGCTCATTGCTGAACACTCAAGGTGCCAACCTGGCCACCCGATTCCCCAAGGGCTTGGCCACTCCATGTGTCTTTCCCCTGGTTTTTCACTAAACTTCCAAAGTGCAAAATCCCGTGGGTTTTTCTTGTCTGGATTTGGCTCGATTCTAGCTCCTTCTTTTATAACGTCTAGTGTTGATAATTCTCCATATTTTTTACCTGTGATTGCTTCAAATGCAACAGTATCAAAATACAAGCCATCATTAATCTTGTAGGCAAAGCCATTGCTTTCAAGTTTTTTTGCCAAATCTATTTGTTCTTCAATGTAGTCCGTAGCTTTAGTAAATTTTGCGGGTTTTGTTAAATTAAGTGCTTCAAAATCTTTTAAAAACGCCTGGGTGTAAAACTTGGCAATATCCCAAGCGTTTTTGCCTTCTTTTCTGGCAGCTTTCTCTAGCCTATCCTCTCCGGTATCTGCATCTCCTTCGTTATCACCCGTTAGGTGGCCAACGTCGGTTAAATTCATAATAAAGTCAACGTTATAACCGTTATATTTAAGGACTCTTAAAAGTAAATCAGAAGTAAGATAAGTTCTAAAGTTGCCAATGGTTGCATAATGATAAACTGTGGGTCCACAGGTATACATTCCAACTGTTGGAGGATTAATTGGGACAAACTCTTCTATCTTTTTGGTTAGTGAATTATATATTTTTAACATATTGTCGCTTGTCAATTTTCGTTATTACGTTTTTGTTCATCTAGTCGATCAGCGTATTCGGAACACTCACGAACTAGGTAATCATCTACTCCTAAGTAGTCAGCCTGATTGACGATTGATCTGGCTAAAAAGGTAGAAATAGAATTGAGATTCTCCGCTCCCTGCAAAGCAAAAACATCACGTGTTCTTCTGTCAACTTCTATTATTGATTTTATGTATTCATCTCTATTGATAGGTGTCACAAAAACCAACGGTAAGCCGTAACGCTTAAGTAGAATCTGTGCAAACTCTCTTGAAACCCTACCATTTCCTTCGGCAAAAGGGTGGATTCGAGAAATCCAATACATACAGTATGAAACAGTTTCGATTATCCCTTTGACACTAAAATCTCCAGCGGATTTCTTTTTGTCTAAGTCAACGATCCTCTTATCCATCCTAGACCCAAAATTAGCCATTAATTCAGGAATGAACTTATGATCGGCAAAAGCAACTGTCGCTGACTTTATACTAACGTTTCCGGTTCTGTACTTTCCAGCAACCTGACCAGCATCTCGTCTTGACTGATCCATATCTTGTGGTAACAATAACCTAGAATTCAATTCTCTAACAATTACTTCAGAAGACGGTATATGTTCAAGTTTGGCCATATGGTCACTGAACCTCAATGCCCACCAATATCTGTTTGTAAAAGGTTCCTCAAGATTTGTAAGACTCAAACCTGCAGTTTCATGCATAAAATATTCATTGTTATCAGGACTAGTTATCATCTTTTTTTCTTTCTAATACCTGAAATTCATATAACCTGTTGATTATTTTTTCTTTCTCAAGATTTAAGTCGGCGAGCCCTATTACTTGCTCAATCGATTCCAGTGAAAATTGCCAACCTTCAATAGCAAAGGAGCAAACGAAGTTAACAAAATAATCCGCATCCGGTGATAATCTATCAACCCCTTTATTTTCTGGATCTTTGCGCATTACTTGCAATTATATCAAAAATATCAAATTTTTAACCACTGGGTGGTTTTCTGACTTCTGCTTTGGTAGTTCCTGTTGGTGTAGCTGGTCCTTTTTTGCTCTTTTGGCCCAACATATTTCTTCTTTTCTTTCCTTGAGCAATAACAGCTCCAAAAAAGCTTTGTTTCTTTTCTTGCTGCTGATAATGTTGAGTTTGAACTTCTTGTTGTTGCACCTGCATTTGCTTTTGGTCATCAAATTTTCTAATGTCTTCCAATTCTTGCTCCAATGCCTGCATTAATCTTTGGCTTTGAATTTTTAGTTTTTGTTCATCGGGAACTTTTTTCTCTGGACTACTAACCTGATTTGATTCGGTTTGAGGATTATATCTTTGTTCAGAAGAAGTTTCTGTATTTCTGACTTGGTTAGTTGCAGCTTTTAGAATTTCAAATGGTTCCTTGGCAATTTGTTTGGCAACTTGTTGGACAATGGTCTTGGGCATATATATTTTTACAATTCTCTTCTGCCAGCTAAAGCTTGATTAAGAGTATTTTCATCAGCATATCCCAAATCAGCTCCTGTTGGAACACCCATCCCCAATCTGGTAACTTTAATTTTTGGTGTTTTTATTTTTATTTGTTTGTCTATATACATCGCTGTTGCATCTCCTTCCATAGTGGGGTTGGTGGCAATGATTACTTCTGAAATAGTGTTTTTAGTGTTGCCTACCCTTTCCAACAAGTCTGCAATAAATATTTCATCAGGACCAATATTGTCAAGTGGGCTAATTGAGCCATGCAGAACGTGATAAATTCCTTGATATTTGCCAGTTTTTTCAAAAGCTAAAATATCAAGTGGTTGCTCAACTACTAATATGCAAGTTGTGTCTCTTTTACCATCAGCACAAATATCACACGGATCCTGCTCTGCTATATTTTTGCAGTTGGTGCAAAATACAGTTTCTTTTTTTAGGTTCTGTACAGAAGTAGCAATAAAATCTAATTCATGTTGGGGAACATGTAGCAGATAATATGCTAACCTCTGAGCAGACTTTGGACCAATGCCCGGCAACTTCTCAAATGCTTCGACTGTCTTTTGCAATGGTCTTGGAATTTTCATTAATTGTTTGGTAGCGAGAACTATTGTAGCCCAATAAGTTCAAAAATGGCAGCGGTGTTTGGATCCATTAATTCAAGACTTGAAAAACTGCCATTTGTGGCAGTTGCTTTTCGGTCAGTTACTTTGCCTGAATAATCAGTTCGTCTAAACGTAAAATTACTAAAGGGAAGGTTATTATATGTAATAGGTGTTGCTTCTGAATGACTGCCCTTTGGGTCATAATTAACCACCAATGTTTTTATTCTGTTTTGTTTTTTGTCATACTTTGAAAATGCTTTTACCCACGACCCTTGTCCTTGGGTACTAATGCCACTTCCAGTTATTCTATTTAAAAAAGCAAATGCAGAGTATCTGGGTTTCTTTTCAGGAGTCCCATATTTTTCGTGAGTTAGGATTCCCCACCTACCCCAAAGTTTTTCAGGTCCTGGACCATCTTTAATTTCAAAGTTAAAAGCTTTGCCAATTTGATCTTCCAGTAGTGCGGAGGTAGCCAGTGTGTGAATTGCTCCAAAGTAAGTGTCATAACCTTTGTCATTTTTGCTATTGTGGCCGATTTCGGTAATGATTAGTTCTGCATTTGCATGATTTGTTGAATTGGCGATTAATTCTCTGGCCTTAAAAACGTCTTTTTCAATTTCATCCAAATCAGTGGTGTATCTGTGCCAAGAATAAAAATCCAATCTTAGGTTATTTTGATCAACATATTCTAAAAGTTTGGTGACCCAATTTTCATACAAAGATGTGGTTGCAGGACCACCAAATTTAAAGACATTGGCATTTCTGACGCGTTGGGCTGCAATAGCTGAGTGGTAATACAAATCAAGATAATTTTTTCCACCATATGTTTTAAACCCTCCAAATAAGTCTGGCTCATTCCAAACTTCATAGTAAACATTACTTATGTTCATCCCCCCTCTACCGCTATAGTGTTCAATTGTTGCTTGAACTAAATTTTCCCAGTCTCCCCAATTGTTGGGGATGTCTGTTTCATTACTTTTGGAAAGAACAGAGGGCATATATGACAGCGAGAAAAATGGTTTTGCGCCAGAAGACAGAATATCATTCACTGTTTGATCAAGTGAAGAAAAATCATACGTAATTTGGCCGCCATTGCTCCTTACAACATTATGAAAATCATAAATATGATCGATTCGTATGTATCTGGGTGCAAGAGGTTTAATGTCAGCCACAACTGGTGCAAGTGACCTTCCCTGTTCCTCTCCTCCTTGGGCAAGGTTTTTCCAAACTCCTGGTTTTTCTCCAAAATCAACAGCTGCATCAATCACCAATGCTGCATTGACCCCACTGGCTTTATTGAAAAAGTTTGTGGCTTGAGGAATAAGATACAGGGCAACAGGAAGAGAAAGTAGTAAAACTGCCAAAATAATTAGTCTGGTAACTTTTTGTTTGGTATCTGATGGCATATATTAAGAATAACAAACTCACTCAAAAGAAGATAGAAATAATTATTGAAACTCGTGAATATCCAGAAATAGTACCGATAGGTACTTGACAAGTCCTATATTTGGTACTAAAATAGGCCATGAGCGATATAGCAGCAACCCAAATCAAAGTCACTTTACCAGATGAGCTTTACCTACATCTCAGAAGTAAGGCTGAGAAGTTTGGCTTGAGCCTTTCTTCATATATACGACACCTTGTCATAAACGATGTCAAAGATGTTGATATCCCCACTTTCAAAATGAGCAAACAAAGAGAAGAAATTGGATTAAAGGCAGAAGCAGATTATAAAGCAGGAAAAACCAGACTTATAACGGATTTTGACGAATATTTCGACAGTTTATGAACTTAATCCATGGAATTTAGAAGCACGCCCTTATTCGATAAGAATCTATCCAAGAAATTGAAGAAAAACCCTCAATTGCGGGAGAAAATAAAAAAACAGGTAGATTTTTTAAAAACTAATTTTCGACACCCTTCCCTGAAATTACACAAACTCACAGGTAATAGATCAGAAGAATACTCAATCTGGATAGAAGGAAACTTAAGAATTACTTTTAAATTTAAGGGTAATGTGGTTTTGTTTACAGATTTGGTTACCCACGACCAGTATTAATTTATCTTCCCAGAAGGCCTTGGAGGCCACCACCCATTTCCATCATTTTCTTGGCGGCTTCTTTTTGTACTTTTTTGAAAGCTTCATTAATTGCTTCTGCAACTGCTGCATCTGTCTTACCATTACTTTCAATGTAAACAACTTTATTTGAAGCGGTTACTTTTACTTTTACACCTTTGTGATCAATGGTCTCCGTAATAAGTTCAAGTTCTTTTTGAAGCTTCATTGCTTCTGATCTCATTTTGGCTAAATCTTTTAATTGGCCTAATTTATCAAACATATTTTTTATTTTTATCCAAAGATTTTCTTTGCAGCCTCAAGTATATCTGGTGCTTGCACTTGAGTCAAACTTGGTTGGGGTGGTATTGTGAGAACCAATTCAACTTTTAAAGGTGTACCTAAAATGTCAGTCATCACATCTTGCAAAATTTTTCTATTACTTAAAGCTTCCAATTGTTCTTTATGGAATCTATGGTGAACGCCAATTGTGGCAATCCCCTGTTCACATTTTAAAAGTTTGGCAGCCCGTAAAAATCCTTCAACTGATGGACTAAAGGTTCTGACAGTTGTCAAAATCCTCATCCAAGTGGCAAAATCTATTTCAGTTTTCAAGTCTTTTTTTTTACTCTGATCTGGAATGTTGTCTTTGGGGCTGGTGTCTGTATTAGCATACATTAAAATTGCAATCTCCAAAGGCATTTGCGGAACTATTATTGAACTGGTGGTTAGTTTTGCAGATTGAAGTAAATCAACCAACTTTTGAGTTTTTTGAATATCAATTTCAAACTCTTGGGCTTGTGCCAAACCAAATGTAGCCAATAAATTAACATGCAACAAAGAAATCATTTCGTCTATAAGGTTTATCGCTGATCCACCCCCATCAGCATATTTCTCAATTGCTTCAAGGGCACTTTTACTGTCTTTGGCAATAATTAAAGCTAGTAAGTGATTGGCTGATAAAAGCTTTGTCTTAAAAAGATAATCGTTAACACTCTCCACGTCAAATTTTTTAAGATTCATGATAATTTGTTCCAAATTTTTAACTGAATCACGAAACGCTCCGCCACTGGCTTTTGAAATCGCTTTTAGGGAATCCTTGGCAATCTCAATCTTTTCTCCTTTGGCTACTCTGGTTAACTGTCTGACAACTTCATCTTCCTTGGCTTTGGCAAAATTAATATTAGTTAACCGGCTCTTTACCGTCTCTGGAAGTTTTTGGGGGTCAGTGGTAGCCAAAATAAAGATTACGTGGGCTGGAGGCTCTTCAAGAGTCTTTAAAAGGGCATTGAAAGCTTCAGTTGTCAGCATGTGAACCTCATCAATAATATAAATCTTTTTTCGGCTCATCCCTGGGGAAAGCATTATTTTTTCTTTTAAAGCGCGGACATCGTCAATACCCCTATTTGAAGCTGCGTCCATTTCGATAACATCAAAATTATTACCTTTAGAAATTGTCAAACAAGATTCACATTTATTACACGGCTCCCCCAATTTATCTTTGTTTTTGGCACAATTGACTACCTTGGCTAGTATTCTCGCTGCAGAGGTTTTACCAGTTCCTTTTGGTCCTGAGAACAAAAAAGCATGCGGAAGACTATCTGCAGCAATAAGGTTGGTTAATTGTTGACGAACTGTTGCACTATCCAGTTGCTCGATCGTTTGTGGACGGTATTTAAGATAGAGAGTCATAGGTAAGGTAGAATCAGAATACCGCTTCTATTAGATTTTTGAAAGACTCAATCATGGTGAATGCCAACCAGGTGCAAACAAGCATGTTCTGCTAAGTCCAAAACAATGTCTTCTACAAGCTTGCCGGTTTTATTAGCTTCATCTTTGACCCAAGGGTAAGAAATGATTATTTCTCCAATATGTAAGATGTTATCTGGGGGAAAAGTAAATGACCCTTTTGTTTCTGTTGTTGGAAAAGCTAAGACTGGGTGGTCTTCCCCATCTTTATAATACTCATCCACATATTCCTTCATTTTCTCTCTGGAGACCAAGGCAACTGCTGCTTCACAATCAGAAGTTATGCCATTGTTAGTTAAGGTTTTTTGCACTCTTTCTCTAATTTTCTTGGGTGAAACTGGGTATTTGCCAAAGTTATGAATTGAGACCGTAATCATTTATGATAGTTTTTGCCTAATCAAAGCTGAAACTTTTGCTCCATCAGCTTGACCTTTTGATTTTTGCATCACCAAGCCTATTACTTTCCCCATGTCTGCCATGGAAGTTGCTCCTGTTTCCTGCAGTGCTTGGGTAACTAATTTTTCAATTTCCTCGTCCCCCAACTCTTGAGGTAAATACTCCTGCAAAATTACTAACTCTTGTTTTTCCCGGTCTGCTAATTCCTGTCTACCAGCATTTTGGTAAGCTTCAATAGAATCTTTTCTTTTCTTGGCTTCTTTTTTAACAACTACCAATTCTTCATCTTCAGTCAGTTCATGCTGTTTGGCAATTTTTTCGTAAGCTAGGGCAGAAGAAAGGAGTTTAAGAGTTGAAAGTTTAACCTCTTCATGTGCTTTCATGGCTGCAACTATTTGAGTGTGAACTGTGTCTTGTAACATTTTTATTTAATTCCTGCTTTAAAGTGTACATGAAAATGCTTCACTGCTGCCATTGTGCCAACATTATTCTCAAGTCTGAATCCGGGTAGTGCCAGTTGTTTCTGTAGTTCCAAAGCCACATATCTTACTCCCTGCCACACTTCATTGGTAATTGTTAACAAGTCTTCATGGTGTTGTTTTGGAATAATTAATAGATGTGTTGGGGCAGCGGGATTAATATCAGCAAAAACTACAAAATCATTAGTTTCTTTAACAAATTGCGTTGAAATTTGTTTTTTTACAATTTTACAAAAGATACAATCTTCCATTTAAACCCATTATACAAGACTTACGCCATTTTTCCCATTTTTCCTGAATCTTGTATTGATAATAATAAGTGTTAGAATCAAAGGCATAAATGATTGAAAGCGCCCTCAAGCAACAAATTGACAAAGCTTTTGCGCCACCGTTTACAATCACCAACGGACAAGTCTGTCGAGCACAGAACGAAAAAGGAGAGCAGCAATTTCGCAATACTCTTCCAATTTTAGGAATTGCTGGTATTCACCTACATGATTCAGAGATAATTCTTTCAGTTTGGGCAGACCCAGCTGACTTGAATAACTTCTTTTCTACAAGTGTTCCTGGTATTAGATATAAAGATCTTTTAGATCATTTAGGAAAAGGAGAAAGAATTGAAATCGAATTAAGGCCGGTGGATTCTGCAGTTTACCCTCACTATGAAACAAACGTTAGATATATTCCTCAATCCCCTTTGAAATGATACAATTCTCTTCTAAATGGTAGAAAAAGACATAGTATTTAGTGACCACAGAAAACACATTAATTCACCGATATTTCAACGATCAAGTATAGAAACTGTTATCGGTTCTGGAATCACGGTGACAAAAAATGGTGACTTGGTTCACTTCGGTATAGATATTAGTAGATTCGAAATTCCACTACACGCTATTAGGCGTACATATAAAAACCCTATTGAATCCGAAAATAGAGAAACACGCTCCTTTGTAAAGTACAATGAGATAAAGGATCTAACAAAAGTTAGCCTTATTGTGTCTGTGATTTATGAAGAATCAAACCAAAGAGGTATCAGTCAAAACATATTGTTTACCCCGATATTAGAAAGTAGAAGAATTGGTAAATCAATTTCATTTGGACGAGACACAGATCAGTGGGATAGATAAAAACTAAACTGTACCTTCTACCTCGTCCGTTACTTCGTTTGAAGATTGGACAGCCTCACCACCCTTACTAGCCATATAACTTTGCCTTCCTCTAGCTCTTTTATCAAAATTCCATCCTGGTTTACTTTTCCCTTCCCATGGAAGTTTTGATTCAGTGGGTTGTGCTGGCTCTATATGTAAACCCAACTCTTTTCTATCTCTCTCCAAATCCAGTTCTCTCTGAAGATCTTTTGGACTTTTAATGGCAATACCTTCTGTCATTAGATTGTTCCCTCCACTTCATCCACAGTTTGAGTTGTATTTGTGGTTCGAACATCGCTTTTGTTCATAAAATTATTATGTAACTCTTCAACTTCTTGTTTACCTCTTCTTAATTCCTCCGGAATCATTATATTTAAATCTCCCCAGCCAAAAAATTTATATATGTTATCAGCTTGCTCCCGCGACATATATTTTTCACTCGCACCCTTTTGCTGCGAGACTTCAAGAGCACCAACCATATCATCAACCATGTTTGCCATCTCGGAAGACCTAATGTACCTACCTATAATTTCTTCGTTTGCTCCCCAATTCCTTAAACCTTTTGCAATATCTTCAGGAGTACGTGGTTTATACCTTTCTAAAGCAGATATTTGTAATCCTTGGTCAGTTGGAGGCTTACCCCATTGGGCATTAGCTAAATCTCGGTCTGCTAGTCGTTTATGTTCTGGAGTATCATCACTCATTAAACTTAATACTAGAGTTTTCAACAATCCCTGTCAAATATGAAATTTGGTATTAATAATTTGTATTAACGTCAGGCAGCAACGGAGATTTTAGGGATCGATCAAATTTTTTGTGGATATTTATCTTCTTGCCATTGGCTAATAACTTGTAGGATTTTTCTTCCATTTCTACCAAATTCTTCAAGCCAATGTCTAATTTTATTTTTTCAAAAGCTGCCTTTTCACCAAAATTGATACTTCTGAAATCTGGTAACGGTCTTGGTCTGCCGTAAGTTACTTTTGCATCCCACATGTCAATGGCACTTCCATATCTTAAAACCAACTTGCCAGTATTTTTTCGCAGAATGTTCAGCGTTAAGTATGCATAATAAGCTTGGCGTTCATCGTCATTGGTCCAGGTTGTTCTGTCTTTTCTCTCCAAAGTTTCAATTTTGACTGCTGCGTCTTTATAGCCTTCTACCCAACCATCGACTGCCTCTGCTGATAATCTGGCAATATGGACATAATCAACTTCTTTATTTACCGTTGGTTTAAATTTGTTGGCAATCAAATAATCAGGTCTGACTACAAAAATTGTTAAAGCCAGTAAAACAAAAACTGATAGTTCACACCAAAACCACTTAATATTTTTTTGGACATGTCTGGCCATTAAAATAAGTGTCCAAACAATAAGCCCCACTAAAAATACTGAGCCATAGATTCTGATTCTGGTTAAGCCGTGTTCTTGTTGATATATAAATACTCGTCTAAAGATTGAGGCAACAAAGACCAGTGTTTCTGACAACAAAAATAAGTTAATTAAGCCCAAAATCTTGGATCCCTTTCCCCGAAGCTTATAAATAGCCATCGCAACAACTGCAGTTACATACACAAGCACGGAAACTACCATTAATTCATTGAAGCCGCGAGTTACATATTCAGATAGAGTATTCACTCCAAACTGTTTTAATTCAGTTTCGGAAACAGTGGCAAAAAGGTATGGAAATTCGATTATTATATAGGTGGCCAAAACAGCTGACACCATTGTTACAACGGATGTTGCCAACAGGGCTAATTTATTGTTTTGGTAGTTAGTATTTACCAAAATGTCATTTTTCTTTTTAGTTATTGCCAAATAAGCTGTGGCAGTGGCAATCAACAAAACAAAGAAGGAATAGAATAGTCTACTTATTGATCCTCTGACAAACCACCAAGGAAAATCTTTGAAATTAACAATGTTTTCTACAAACTTTGAAAATACTGGGTCTGCTGAAGAAAGCAGAGCAACTATAATTGCAACCAATGGCAGGCCAATTAATACTCCAACAAATACATAAACCACTCCTCCATTTAAATACCGTGACAAATTAAGCCTTGGCGCCTTAAGGAGTTTCAATCCTCTGAAAAAGGCAGCGAAGCTTTCAAAAAACAAAGCAATTGGGGCAATGAAAATTTCAAATAAACTGTCTATCGTTTGATGCTTTGGCAGTGAGAAAACATACAAGCCGAGCATAGCTGAAGCAAAAGACAACAAACTTAACACCAAGATATCTATCTCACTGGTTCTAAAAACTGACAGTAGCACCAAGACAGCAGAAACTGCAGTCAAAGAGTGGGTCACTTTATTTTTGGTTTTATCGCTTGAGTCAAAGAAAGCCAAATACTGGAAAACAAGGAAGGAGAAAATAAAACCAACAAAACCCAGGGTTGCACCGATTGGTGGATTTAAATTACCAAAGAAGTTTTTTTGAAATGGAAAGAAGAAAATGTTAAAGGCAACTAGTGCTAAAACTATACTTGAGAGTTTTCTCATTATTGGCAGATGCTCATTGTAGTATACCCTCTACAAATTTAGCAAGTGAACCAGCTTGGATAAACTCCGGAACCTCACGGAATGTGACTGCAATTACTAAAATTAGCAGGAGAGCCATTCCTGCAGTATTGACAAAGTTTTCAATTTTTGGTGCCATTTTGCGGCCAAAGATTGCCTCTCCAATAATTGTTGCTAGTCGGGAGCCATCAAGCGGTGGAATTGGTAAAATATTAAAAATGGCCAAATTGATTGAGATTACCGCCATCAAGTTAACAGTCATTAGTAGTCCAGAACTTATAAAATAGGCAATGATGGCAAACAATTTTACTGGCCCCGCAACTGCTTGGGGAACCTTTCCGGCAGTCGCGTCTTGGGCAATTCCCCCAAGCCCAGTAAAAATAGCCTTTGAAAGTTCAATTGATTGTAAAACTCCATAGTATGCACCAACAAAGGGGCGCTGCCAAAGTGGTGGAAAATAAGTTGTTTCAACCGAGTCCCTTATTGCCACCCCCAAGGCTCCGTCTTTAGGATCAACATTTTTTAGATTAGCAGTTACTTTTATTTCTTCATTATTTCTCAAAAGCACCAAGTTAATCTTTTTACCTTTATTATCAGCAATTATCTGTACAAATTCATCATCAGTTTTGACTTCTTTGTTGTTTATGGTTTTGACAATATCTCCAGAAATTATGCCAGCGGTTTGAGCGGCAGAGGAAGAACTAACATCAACTATTTCAACATGCCCAAGAGACTCAATTTTAGGGACTCCAATAAAAGAGTAAATAGCCGCAAAACAAACCACACCAAAGACAAAATTCATCACAATGCCTGCAATTACTATTGCAGCCTTTTGAAGCGGGTGTTTGTTTATATACGCTCTTTTGGGATCAAAAATAGTATCACTTCCCGTTTCCCCATGAAGTCGAACAAAACCACCAAGAGGAATTGCGTTAATAGAATATAATGTTTCGCCAATCTTTTTTCCCCAAACTCTGGGTGGGATTCCTATTCCAAATTCTTCTACCAATACCCCTGCTCTTTTAGCAATTATAAAGTGGCCAAATTCGTGAACAACCACAAGGATTGATAAAACAACAACCGACAGCAGAATGAGGATAAGTATATTCATAAAGAGAGTAGCTCTTGTTTTTTGGCTTCACCAACATCTTCAAGTTTTTTGACATATTCATCAGTTATCTGTTGAGTTTGTTTTTCCTGAGCAAATTTTTCATCTTCAGTTATGTCTTTTGCTTCATAACCTTTCTTGATTGTCTGCATCGCGTCTGCTCTGGTTTGCCTAATCATCACTCTGCCATTCTCCATTTTTACTGACAAAAGTTTAACGTATTTTTCTCGGTCTTCAGTGGTCATTGGTGGAATAGAAATTCGCAAATTTCCCTCTCCTACAGTGGGGTTTAAACCAACGTTTGCTTCCAAAATTCCCTTCCTTATATCTCCTAAAATTGATTTGTCCCAAGGGTCAATAATTATTGATTGTGGATCGGGGGTAGTAATTGAGGCCACTTCTAAAACTCGCAGTCTTTGGGTTCCTCCATATGCTGGAACTATTATATTCTCAACTAAAGATGAACTTGCTCGGCCAGTTCTTAAAGAAGATATGTCTTTGACAGTAACATCAATTGCCGCCTGCATTTTTTGTTTGAGAGTTGTAGTATCCATTTTTTGTATTATATCAGGAATTAATTTATTTCAATTTCCTAGTTCCATAATATTCCATGAATTCTCCATTCATTTTGTTAACATCCATAGGTTTAATTGATTTAATAGATCCCTTCAATGAAAGAATTTTAGAAAATTTTGTTTTATTTTTTATAACTTTTTTAGAGTTTTTCATACAATACAGATTATCTTATCACACAATAATCGCGCAAGTTATCGCGCAATGGTTTCAAATTTGAAGTTATTCTTTCCCTAATTCAAATCTGGCAAATTTACCAATTTGGACATTTTCACCAGTTTTGGCTATTACTTCTTTTACCAAGTCTTCAATTTTTTTGGAAGAATCTTTAATAAGCGAAGCTTGCAAACCCGTAGGGTTTATAAGCGAAGCTTGCAAACCCGTAGGGTTTATGAAATCCTGTTTTTCTAATTCTTCGATATCTTTTGGATTCATCGCAGCTATCTGCATAGCTACATTTTTCCCAAGTTCGTCAAACAGTTCATTTCTGGCAACAAAATCAGTTTCACAAAGAATTTCAACCATTGAGCCAATCTTTCCTGAGTGATGCAGATAACTAAATACTTTTCCCTGGCTTGTAGCTCTATCTGTTCTTTTAGCCGCTTTTTCAAATCCTTCTTTACGGAGTATTGCCAGAGCTTTATTTTCATCTCCGTTTTGTTCTTCTAAAACTTGTTTGACACGCATAATTGGCGCACCGGTTTGCTCACGAAGATTTTTCAATTGTTCAACATTAAGCTTTGACATGTATTTTTTCCTTCTTTTCTTGTTTTAGTCCCTTGGCATCCATGATTGTTTTTTCAATAACTCTCAAAATAAACTCCAAAGCTTTGCCCGCATCATCATTCATTGGAATTGGCCAAGTAACTGCTGTTGGATCACCATTTGAATCAACTATTCCAATTGTTTCAACTCCCATTCTCTTGGCTTCCTTGACAGCTCCGTCTTCTTTGTGGGTATCAATAATAATAATCAAATCTGGCTTTTGGGTAAGACTTCTAATTCCACCAATATTTCTCTCCAGTTTTTCAGCGTCACGCTCCAGCAACAGTCTTTCTTTTTTGGTGTAGGTGTTGAATTTTCCAGTTTTGAAGCCTTCTTCAATATCAATTAATTTTCTGACTGAATTTAATATTTGATTAATGTTGGTTAAAGTTCCGCCAAGCCAACGCTCGTTAAGATAGGCTATTTGAGCATTTTTACCAACCAGTTTAACTCGGTCTTTAGCCTGTTTTTTGGTTCCAACAAGCAAGATAGTTTTGCCTACCTTTGCGTAACTGGCCAAAATCTTCATGGCTTCTTCCAAAGCTTGCTTAGTTTTAACAAGATCAAAGACATGAACCCCGTCTTTCACACCATACAAATAAGGAGCCATCTTCGGGTTCCAGCGTCTTGCTTGGTGACCAAAATGGGCACCTGCTTCAAGTAATGCTTCGAGTGTTACGGTAGTTGCCATTGTCTTTTTGAAATACTTGCCCTTCTTAAGTCCTCCACTTGTCAGAAGTTAAAGTTCAGAAAGGCACCTGACAAATGTGTGTTAGACAGTATTGTACGCTGCTGCAAGTAAATTTTCAAGTAAATAAGTAATGGTTACAGGTCCTACACCTGCTGGCACCGGCGTAATAAATCGGGTTGTGGGAGCAACAGCCTCAAAGTCAACATCAGCTTTTGGCGAGCCTACATCAATAATCACCTTGGTTTCTGCCCTTGTTAGATCCTTGGTTAAGGAATTTGGGTTTCCAGTTGTAGAAATGATATATCTGGCTCGCTTAAGAAGTTTCTTGGGATTTTTAGTGTCTTTGTCTATCTCAATCACTGTATAGCCAATTTTCTTTAATTGTTTCACTAAAGGCACTCCAACCATACCATTCGCTCCAATAACATACACACCAATCTTCACAGGAACTTTTGGGTATTGAGGAAGACTTTTCAAGACCTTTCCAGAAACTAGCTTTACTGCATCATCCAGAATTTGAACACAGGCCATGACAGTGGGGTGAACATATGGACTGTCGGCTCGTAAACCATCAACATCTTTTTGCGGCTTGATGGCATTTATAATTTCTTCCGTTGCATGTTTCAATCTTTTTGGAAGTGGAAGTTGAACCATAATGCCATGGACATCTGGTTTATCATTCAAAAACTTTATCAGTCGCACAATATATTCAGCATCTTTTCTGACACCCATTTCATAGACTTCCATTTCGGCGCCAATTTGCTTAGCCTTCTTTTCCTTTAAAGAGACATACAACTTACTGGCTGGATCATCCCCTATTAGAATAGATACCAGTTTAGGTGTGATGCCTTGGTTTTTGAGCTTGTAAACCTGTATCGCCAAACTAGTCTGTCTAAAAGCTGCATATTCCCGGCCGTTAAAAATTATTGTCATTGTTTTTTCTCCAATCAGATGTATTATCTATTTGTGAGCGTTGAAAAGAAAGCCCTAACAGATGAAGCTATGGCCAAAGAGATAGTTCAGCTAGAGGGTTTTATGCCCTTGAACGATTCAGAATGGGAAAAAGGTTTGCAAGCACTTGCCGAACTAGACCTGCAAGGTGAGACCTTGCAGAACGGAACTAAGGAGTTGGGAATTTCGAAGCGAACGCCTTAACATCTTTTTTGATGCTTGCCAGAAATTTGTCTTTGGCAATCTTACTTCTGAAATCTTTAATGAACTTAGATCGTTCTTCCTTGTTCTGGGGTAGTTTGTAATCGGCAACATGATCAATAACTTTTAATATCCAGCTGGCAATAACTTTCATTTCTGGCTCTTTCATGCCACGGGTTGTAATTGCTGGAGTTCCAAGTCTTATACCTGATGGATAAAAAGGTGGTGCGACATCATTAGGAACTGAATTTCTATTTATTACAATTCCTGCCATCTCAAGTGCCTCAGACACTACATTCCCAGACAAATTCTGTTTGCGTAAGTCAACGACCACTAAATGACATTCTGTAGTATTTCCAACAATTGTTAGCCCACCTTTCTTTAATTGCTGAGCAATTGTTACAGCATTTTTGACAACTTGTTGACCATATTTTTTAAAAGAGAGCGTGTCTGCCTCCATTAAAGCTTGCAGTATTGCAGCCGTTGTATTATTGTGTGGTCCTCCTTGGAGTCCTGGAAAAACTGCTCGATCAATTTTATTTGCTATTTGGCTGTCTTTTTTGATCCCCTTTTTGGTAACCATAATCATCGCTCCCCTTGGGCCACGCAAAGTTTTATGGGTTGTTGTAGTTACAATGTGAACATAGGCAACTGGGTTTGGATAACTGCCAGCCAACACTAATCCCGAAACATGCGAAATGTCTGCGACCAACCAAGCATTTATTGATTCTGCAATTGTTGCCAATTTTTTCCAATTAAGTGCCAAGGGGTATGACGTAGTTCCAATCATCAATAGCTTTGGCTTTTCTTTTTTGGCTAATTTTTCAATTACTGAGTAATCAATTATGCCTGTATCATCTGTCCCAAACTGAACAGATTTAAATATTTTTCCAGAATCAAAAAAGGCATTATCTACTGTGGTGACGACATTGATG
>ERZ1292625.1219-Hain-H41-01um-R1-1219-length-32317-cov-24_pt1 | contig 32317 bp, 31 predicted proteins | sample MGYA00564400_ERZ1292625 | MGnify/ENA primary metagenome ERZ1292625 (study PRJEB36523, sample SAMEA6512639) | groundwater metagenome | collected 2019-01-08 | study: AquaDiva: Metagenomics assemblies of 32 groundwater samples
AAATAACTTTCATATTTCGTCGCAGCATGACGGTGTTGGCCGCCACGCTTATCTTTATTGCGCATCCGGCAGTGACTGATGTGGCGGGGTTTTCCTCCACTGCGGAAGCAGAGACCGACGATTATCTGAAAGACGTGCCGCCGTCGGATGTTTCCGAGTGGAACTATTATGGTATAGATGCCGAAGAATCCAAGAAATGGATACAGGAGGGAATTATTTTCGCGGGCTGGGCGGCGCAGTGGCGAAGCGAGGGATTCAGCGCCGAGGCTGCAGGAAGGTGGCGCAAGATCGCGAATGTGTACACCGCGGGGGACTTCTTAAAAAACGGCTTTGGTCCTGATGAGGCCAAGGCGTGGATGGATAACGGCATTCGCTCCGGATTGCGCGCGAGAGAGTATCTGACGGCAGGGCTTACGGCGACGGAGGCCGGATCCTTCTGGAAGGCGGGGTTTTTTCCGCAAGAAGTAAAAGAATGGCGGGATGCCGGCTTCGATGCCGAGGCGATGCTTCAGTGGCGCTATGGACCGAGGGAAAGCGCTTTCTTTTACACAAAGGATTCGCCCTCCGGCAGAACCGTATATAAGCTCGACATGGCGGTGAAATGGCGCTCCGCCGGTTTTGCGCCGCTGGAAGCCCATCTGTCCGGCGTATACGGCATATTACTTACGGAAGCGACACGATGGAAAGAGGCCGGCTTCTCTTTTGATGATACCGTGAACTGGAAGGATTCGGGTTTTACGCTCGATGAGGCTGTTGTAAACAGAGACTCCGGATTGAGCCATGTTGAAGCCGAGTTGAAGCGTTATGACGAATCGGACAATAAAGGAGACGAAATAACGAGCTATGACACGGACATTACCGTACATATGAACGGCGCGCTTGATGTTATCGAAACGATCGCGATGATCGACAGGCCGGGCGGCGCATATCAGAACGGCTACTACCGTGTTCTGCCCCGCAACGAGCAACTGAGGTCTTTGCGGTCATTCGGATTCGGCAAGACCACGTATTCTCAACCCGGATTCCAGGTAACTTCAGTAGACGTGGACGGTGTGCCCGGCGACTATTACCTCTCCGACGGCGTTTTGCATTTCGGAAGCAAACATGCGCCCCTTCAGGAAGGCACGCATCTCATCAAAATATCATATACGACCGACAGCAGGATCCTGGATGAGCCGCATCACGACGAACTCTATTTCGGCATGGTCGAGGATAATCATGCAGGAAGATATATACGAAAGTCCTCGGCAACCATCAGGCTTCCGAAGGGCGCTGAGGTGATATTCACCGACGGCAAGGCCGGCCTGTATCAGAGAAAGGACTTTGTTTCGAGCGTTGAGGAAACGGACAGCGGCGATATTGCGCATTTTACGCTTGCAAGGCCGCTCAAGGAGGGAATGGATTTCGCGGTAAATGTCGCGTTTATAAAGGGACATGTGAACGAGGGAAGCCTGCACCGGATCGCTCAGCTTGATAAGCGCACGGGCAGGTTTTTATCGAGCCTGGGTGTTTTTGTGCTGGGCTTTACGGTCTCGTTTTTCTATTACGTTATCGCATGGTTCAAGGTCGGGCGCGATCCGAAAAACCGCGGCCCCGCTGTTGCGGAGTTCTCGGCGCCCGACAACGTGGATCCTGCCCGTATGAGAGCGCTCCGCGCAAAGGCAAGGACGGATTCTTTGAGCGTTGCCGCGGAGCTGCTCTATCTTGCAGAGCGAGGGCTTGCCACAATCTCCGAACGGGAAGGGACCTATAAAATAGACAGGATGCAGGCTGATTCCGCTCATCTGACGCCTGTCGCAAAGGCGTTTTCAGAGGCTTTCTTTGGCGAGAAAAGCAGCGTATTCCTGACGCGACGCGGCAAGAGCAAAGAAGCCTCACACGCCGTTCATGCGCTGAGGACGCTGCTGAAGACCGAGTATGCAAAGCATGGCGCGTCAAACCGGCGTTTTCTGTGGCCCGGCATGATCATTTCTCTTGTGTCGATCGGCGCCGCCCTGGCAGTGATCGACCATCAGGAGCTTGATGGCGGGATAGCAGGCGCTGCATTCGCTTTCTATGCCGTCTTTCTGTCATCAGTCTTCAGCGCGCTGTCGTTCACGTTCATGCGCCTCTTGCGCACGCGCACCAGGGAGTATGTGCTCCTGCTCGAACGGATCGGCAATTACGATGATTTTTTGGCGCGCAGCTTCGCCGACCGCGGCGCAGCGCGCTTCCTGCCGCCGTTCTTGCAGGAGCATCTACCCTATGCGGTCGCCGCAGGCATTGATGTTCATGATATAATAATTCGGAACGGAGAAGCGAAATGGTATCATGGAACGTCGGGCGGTTTCGGATGCGCGGACTTTCTCAATACCGTGAAAAAAATAGTGTAGGGGGCGGTGTCGAATGCGAACAGCGGATCAATTAAATCCCTGGTCATCGAGATTGTTATTTGCTCTTTGCCTGGTGCTGTCGTTCTTGCTTCCGTATACTGCGGCAGTGCTTGTCGAGAATGCGATCATCAAACACTGGGAGGGTTACGGGTTCACGCCCGAGCAGACTCGCTCGTGGTGGGACAACGGCATCCTGTCCATGGATACGGCAAAGATGTGGCGCGCCGGGGGATTCTCACCATCGGAGGCCAGGCCGTGGATGAGCATGAACGTTTCTCCCGGCGAGGCGCGCGAATGGAATGACGCCGGAGCGGCGTTATTCGTTGCCGTTGAGTGGAGAAGATATGCCTTTACGCCCCTTCGGGCAAGGGACTGGATGCGTTTCAGCTTCAGCAGGGGCGATGCGATCGCATGGCGCAAGCACGGGTTTGAGGCGGAGGAGGCGGCGACGTGGAGGGAAAAGGGCATGAGCCCGACAGGCGCTGCCGAGGCAAAACGCCGGGGAGCCACGCCATGATTCAGCCAAATAATCAGGGAGCGGCCCGAAGGAGGCCGCCGGACTCTTTATTCAAAAGCATTTCACCCTGGCTGGCCAAGCTCATTATCATTTTCGGCCTTGCGTCCTCTTTTTCCGTTCCCTATTTTGCCGTTGTGGTGAAGGAGGCCTATGAAAACAGAGACTGGTTAAAGACCGGTTTGAGCGGATACGAGATCGACGAGTGGAAGCGCGAAAATATCGCCATGCATTTGGCGGTGAGATGGCGCAACGAGGGGTTTCACCCGCCGCACGCATCCATCTGGGTAGGCAACGGTTTTGATCCGGAAGAGGCCGGCATGTGGAGCAACAGAGGGTTTTCCCCGAGCGAGGCGATTTCGTGGCGGGACAGGGGATTTACGGCGCAGGAGGCCGCTGCCTGGAAGGCCAGCGGGTTTTACTATACGGAGGCGAGCGATTGGAAAAAAGGCGGCGCAAGCCCGGCGGACGCGGCCGCAAGAAAAAAGAAGGGCGAGTGGCCCGGCAGATAGCAAAATAGATAAAGGAGGATTCATATGGACATGAAGGTACTGGCGGGGATTGCCGGGACGGTGATATTTCTGGTGCTCGTGATTTATATCTACAATAAACTCGTGCGCTTGAGATATGCGGTCAAGAATTCGTGGTCCGATATCGACGTGCATTTGAAGAAGAGGTACGAGCTTTTGCCGAACCTGGTCGAAGCCGTGAAAGGATTCACGACGCACGAAAATGAAACGCTTGTGAAGGTAACGCAATTGCGGTCCGCGGCAATGAGAGCGCAAACGCCGCTTGAAAAGGCCAAGGCGGACAACATGCTCACGCAAACATTGAAAAGTCTTTTTGCGGTCGCGGAGGCATATCCGGAGCTCAAGGCCGACGCGCATTACAAAGAGATAATGGACAACATGAAGGAACTGGACGACAACATCGAGCACGCGCGCAGGTTTTACAATGCCGCGGTGAGGGATTACAACATCGCTACGGCCGTATTTCCGACGAACATCGTAGCCTCGTCGTTTTCCTTCAAGCCGGAGGAGTTTTTCTCGCTTGAGGATGAGAAAGCGGAGCGTAAACCTGTTAAGGCCAGTTTTAAATAACAGTGGTTAAAAATTTGATGAGCTTCTCCGTCGCTTTTCAAAATTTGGTGCACTTTTTGAGAACGTATCTTAATCGGGTAAGGGACGGTCTTTAGCCGTCCCTCCCCACACCACCCGGCGTGCGGGTCCGCACCAGGCGGTTCGCGGAAATCATCCTTCGACAGGCTCAGGACGCCGTGGCCGGATGGTTCACCCCGTTAGAAACCTTCCCTCTCTTCAACGTTCACAGAAACGCCTCATCATTTTTTAAACCGTAACTGCACCAGAAAAACATCGCTTTCTAACGGGGTAAATCTTGATCCACAGTGTTCTCATTGACGGAAGCCCCTGCTTTGTGAGATAGGCATTCGATAAGCCGAGGGATTTCTCGGAGACCGTCAGCCTTTTTCCGGTGAAGGTGAAGCCGAGAAACGTACTCGCTTCCGCCCTCACCACTTTGCTTTTGTCCCTGTTGACCTGCACCTTGAGTTTCTTTTCAAGGAACCGGCTAATGTTCTCCATCACGCGCTCGCCGCTGCGCTTTGACTTCACCAGAATGATGAGGTTGTCCAAAAGGATGTTGCTGAGCAGGGGCGAAAGCGGCCCGCCCTGCGGCACTCCTCTTCAAACCCTCAATTTTCCGCTTGCATAATATATAAAAACTTATATAATATAAAATGAGAGCATGAAGCCTCTAAACTTCATCGGCACTAGCCTGGACGAACTCCGGAACTTCCCGGACGAAGCTCGCAAAGCGGCGGGATTTTAATTATATTCCGTTCAATGCGGACTCGAGCCGAACGACTGGAAGCCCATGTCCGGCATAGGTCGTGGGGTGAAAGAAATTCGCATACACGTCTTGGGGGAATGGCGCATCATCTATGTGGCGAAGTTCGTGGAAGCGGTGTATGTGCTTCATTCGTTTCAAAAGAAGAGCCGAAAAACGAATCAACACGATATTGAGTTAGCTCGCAAGCGATTCAAGCAAATTGGAGGGTAGCATTATGAAAGAACCTATTGTCAAATCTTCCGGCAACGTATTTCTCGATCTCGGTTTTCCCCCTGAGGAAGCCGCAATTCTTCAGATGCGTTCCGAAATCATGGTTGATCTTCGGAAGTTCATCAAGAACAAAAAACTAACACAAGCAAAAGCGGCTGCGATTCTTGGTGTCAGTCAGTCCCGGGTCTCTGATCTCATAAGAGGAAAATGGGAGAAGTTCAGCTTGGAAATGCTCATCGCTCTCGCAACAAAGGCTGGGATGCGTATCAGCCTTAAAAGGGCCGCATAGTGACACGAGTTAACAAGTCGCTCCAGGCCGACCGCTACGCGGCGTGTGAGCTTACCATTACCGCAGTATCCCCTTTACGATAACATCCACCGCTTCTTCAGGCGAGAGGCCATGGGCCATGAGGGTCTCCATCTGGCGCTTGTCCACGCTCCCGATCGCCGCCTCGTGGGTCACCTTGGCAAGGGGATTGTTTACCTGTACAATGGGGACCGCCTTTGCCACGGCGCCGTCCTTGACGATCTCCATGCAGTCCACATGCCCCCGGGCGCCTGCGGCATTCCCCTCGGTGATGCCCGTCACCTCGGCCGTGGCCCTGTCTTCGATGGCGACGCGCGTTTTGATCAATCCCCGGGCATTCCTGCCGGAAAGCACGACCCGGTCCCGTATCCGGACATCATCGACGGCGTGGCCGAAGACCCGCGCCGCCAGCTCTACCACGGAATCTTCACCAGCCTCCACGGTATAATCCAGCGCAAGCTTTCCCACCCTGCCGCTCGTTAAGGTAAAATCCGAGAAGAACCTGCCGTTCCTGTGGACCGTGACCCGGGATTTCGGTATAACTTCGATGCCGCCGAAGAGGCCGTGAAAATGAGTCTCGGAATAGCGCATCTCCGCCCCTTCGCCGATATCCACAACGGCGTCCATGAGATGCCGCACCTTCTCGGCTTTGGGGAATATGCAGTGCGCGATAAAATGAGCGGACGAGCCCGGCTCCAGCCGCACGTCCATCTTGATTTTCTGGGTCCCCTTTTTATGGAGCACGCCGAAGCACATATGCACCGGGTTTTTGACCTTCACGCCCGCCTTGACCGTGACGCGGGCGCTGATACCGCTCATGGTCTCTTTTGCTTTGACTTCGAGCCCCGGAATGTCCCGTGCGCTCAAGATCTTGTGTCCGCTTGCAACGAGATGGGCCGTGCCCGCGTCAGCGAGAACTCCCTTGTCCCCGCCGGCCTCGCCGAAGGCGCGCATAAGTTCATCAAGCTCAGACATAGTGGCACTCCACACCGTCGCAGGTGAGACAATGGCGCGCCTTGTAGTGCTCCGCCACCCTTTCCGGAGTTCCGGAACAGACGATCTTTCCGTTGCAGAGCTGTGAAGCGCGGTCGGCGATCATCGCGATCTCTTCCCGGTGGGTGATGAGGAGCACCGACGCGCCCCGCTGCTTGAAGGCGTTGATCACGTTGATGATGTCCTGGGTGGAAAGCATGTCGATGCCCGAATCGGGCTCGTCGAGAACAGCAAGCCTGGGGTGCAAGGCAAGGACGGATGCAAGTTCGATCCTCTTCCGCTCGCCGCCGCTCAGGGATTTATCGACCATTCTGCCGAGGTAGAGCGCCGGGTTCAGTCCGACCAGCTCGAGAAACGGAGCAGGATCAGCGTCTCTGCTCTTCAGGGAAAGGTAATCACGCACGGAAATGCCTTCGAATCGGACCGGCTCCTGCCACGCCATGGTGATGCCGAGCCGCGCCCGTTCGTGGATCTTCAAGTCGTTGATGCACGGACCATTGAAGCATATCTCGCCCGAGAGGGGGCAATATCCGTCGCACCCCATGATGAGATAGGCCAGGGTGCTCTTGCCGGTACCGTTCGTGCCCAGGAGCGCATGGACCTCCCCTGCTTCGATGGCAAGAGAAAGTCCCGAGAGAATGGGCAGACTCCCTTCCGGCCCGACTTCATAGGAAATTTGTTTGAGTTCAAGCAGAGGCATTCGTTATTACTATTGTAACATGAGCGGAGTGGAGCGCGGGGAGGCGGGTGCTTTTACCGCAAACTTAAGTATTATGAGGAAGGGCCGGAGAACCTTTGGCCGCGGGCTGCTGCTGAAAAAACCGCTGCCTCCCGCGAAAAGGGGGGCAGCGGTCAGTTAATACCTATAATGCAGGATGATCACAACTTAGCAGCTGCAGGAAGAACTACAGGAACTCTGTTGCATCCCCGTGAGCACGAAGCCCTGTTGCTCCACAAAATCGATGCTCGTGTTCGCAAGCATCAGATTCGCCCGGTCCTCCAGGAAGACCCTGAGGCCGTCCTGCTCGAGCGTCGTATCGCCCTGCTGGGCGGCTTTGGCTATGTCCATAGCCAGAGAGGGGCTTCAGCCGCCGGGGACGAGGAATATTCTCACCCCGTCGCTGGGGGTGCCCTGCTGCTCAACGACTTCCTTGAACTTCTTTACTGCGCTGTCCGTCAAACTGACCATTACTTCCTCCTTGCCATATTTTAAGAAGACCGAACCTCAGCTCAGAATTCATAAAGTTATGTATAATACCAATATATTCATACAACTGCAACTGTTTTTTTCAACATTTTACGGTTCAACCTTATAAAGCGCCGTGATCACTTTTTTATACCGGTTCCGCCGTGGTTATACGGCAATACTCACTGCGATAATATTTTCTTTGAAAATACCTCGCTACGTTCACCAGCCCGATCAGGACCGGCACTTCCACCAACGGGCCGATGACCGTGGCAAAGGCAACGCCTGAATTGATGCCGAAGACCGCGACTGCCACGGCGATGGCAAGCTCAAAATCGTTCGATGCCGCCGTGAAGCTCAGGGTCGCTGATTTGGGATAATCGGCCCCGATCTTCTTTGCTATCCAGAAGGTGACCAGGAACATGAACACGAAATAGATGAAGAGCGGCGCCGCGATGCGCAGTACGTCAAAGGGCAGCTTGATGATGTACTCGCCCTTGAGCGAGAACATGACGACGATGGTGAACAGCAGCGAGATCAGCGTGACGGGGCTGATCTTCGGAATGAACGTCTCGTGATACCATTTTTTATCCTTGATCCTGATGAGCGTAAACCGGGTGATGACGCCCGCGAGGAACGGGATCCCAAGGTAAATAAACACGCTCTTGGCGATCTCGACGATCGAAACGTTCACCGCAACTCCGGAGAGTCCAAAGTAGGGCGGAAGAATAGTGACAAAGAACCAGGCGTAGACGGAATAGGTGAGCACTTGAAAGAGCGCGTTGAAGGCCACGAGCCCGGCCACGTACTCCGGGTCTCCGCAGGCGAGGTCGTTCCAGACCAGGACCATGGCGATGCAGCGCGCAAGGCCCACGAGGATCACGCCGACCATATAGTCGGGATAGGAGTGGAGAAAGAGAATCGCCAGGACGAACATGACGATGGGACCGACGATCCAGTTCTGGATAAGGCTCACGGCCAAGATCCTCCAGTTGCGGAACACGGCCGGAAGCTCCTCGTACCTGACCTTGGCAAGGGGTGGATACATCATGAGGATAAGGCCGATTGCGATGGGGATGTTCGTCGTCCCGACCTGGAAAGTATTGATGAACGTCTCGACGCCGGGAATGAAATACCCCAGCCCCACGCCGAACGCCATTGCCGTAAAGATCCAGAGCGTCAAAAATCGATCAATGAACGACAGACCTTTTCCGTTTGTCACGCTGCTCCTCCCTTCCTTCCTGTCATGCTTTTTATGCGGGACGATGCCGCGACAGCGCTCCCGGCCCGCAGCATCTTTTTCCCTGCGCCTTGATTGAAATGACGGTTCCCTTCGAACCCTTTTTTTCCATGAAGGACGCGAGCCTCGTTCGATCCTCCCGGACCGCTTCCCGGGAGACACGCTCGCATACTGAAAGAAGCAGCATTCTCCTGAACAGGTCGTTATCGTTCAGACTGTAATGGGTCCACCTGCCCTGCTTCCGGTCTTTGAGGAACCCCGCCTCCTTCAGTGCACTCAGATGGAACGACACCTTCGGCTGGACCATGTCCAAGGCGGCCACAATGTCGCAGACGCACAGCTCGCCCTGTTCCAGCAGCTTCACGATCCTGAGCCTGGTCTCGTCGGACAGGGCCTTAAATATGGTCACCAGTTCGTTCATATTTTTTTCGCCCCCATTCACCCTTTCACCGATTCACACCCTGAATGAGCTCCTTTACCTTTTCCAAATTCGGAAGCGGCTTGCCGGAGTGCTTGATCTTCCCGTTCACGATAAGGCCGGGCGTGGATAAAATACCGTGCATGGCGATCTGGCCGATGTCCGTTATCTTCTCGATCTTCGCATCTATACTAAGTTCCTTAACAGCAGTCTTCGCCAAGTCCTCCATTTTATGACAATTGGCGCAACCTGGTCCGAGCACTTTGATTTCCATCACCGAGTTCTCCTCAAAGAATCATTTTTTGCGCTTCTAGGCAATATCTTCAGTATTGGTTTTCGCTGAGTTGTTTGAGGTGGTTTCACATCAAAGACCTGCGATGCGGCAACGAGTCCAGCCCTGACGATTAAATCAGCAGGGATCGTTTCATGGATCTCGTCGGCGTACTCAACAGTTCTGCATTCTGCGTCGCCGCACGTTTCACAGCATTTGCTTTGACCGGTTTTAGCCCCAAGCCATTCTTCAAGGGTTTTCCCGGCGATCAGGATCTTATTGGACTGCAGCACGTCCTTTTTGAAGCTCTCCGAATCGATGGCTTTTTTAACCAGGCTGGCGATAACTCCGGATTGTTTGAGCAATTGGTTGAGTTCCTGTATGGCCTTGTCGACCTCCTGCTCCGTGGAGCCGCATCGGGGACACGTCTGTTTCTGTTCATCAAGCAGCCGTTGCCATTCAACAACAAGCGTCTTCATCTCCGCTCACCTCCTACATGATCGCGTTGAACAGGTAGCCAACGCCGATGATCGTGACCGTCATGATCCCCACGAACACGGCGAGAAGCTTGATTTTCAGCACCTTCCGCAAAATGATCATCTCCGGGAGCGACAGGGCGGTCACGGCCATCATGAAAGCCAGCACCGTGCCCATGCTCATGCCCTTTTCCATCAGGGCATAAACGATCGGTATTACACCTGCTGCATTGGAATAGAGAGGCACGCCGAGCGCAACTGAGATCGGGACACCAAAGGGATTCTGCGGCCCGGCGTACCGGACCAGGAAATCCTCAGGCACATATCCGTGAATGAAGCCGCCGATGCCGATGGCAATGATCACATACAACCATACCCGCTTGAGAATGTCCGCCGTGCTCCAACGGGCGGAGACAAGCCGCTCCTTGAACGTCTGCCTTGCGATCTCCTGAGCAGCGCCGAGGGAATGGATCTTATAGACGTACTCCTCGACCCATTTTTCGAGCTTCAGCCTGCCGATGACCATTCCCGCAGCAATCGCTGCCAGAAGACCCGTCGCCATATAGATGACGGCGATCTTCCAGCCGAAGAGGCCCCAGAGGAGCACGAGAGCGACCTCGTTCACCATGGGTGATGAGATGAGGAAGGAAAAGGTCACGCCAAGCGGCACGCCGGCTTCGACAAAACCGATAAAGAGCGGGACCGCCGAACATGAACAGAACGGCGTGACCACGCCGAGGAGTGCGGCGAGAATGCTTCCTATAAACTCTTTTTTATGAGATAGGATGCGCTTGGTCCGTTCCGGCGGAAAGTAGCTGCGAATGATGGAAACGATGAAGATAATAACGGAAAGGAGCAGAAATATCTTGATTGTATCGTAAATGAAGAAATTCAGCGCGTCGGCCAGCCGCGTTCCCTGCTCCAGACCAAAGAGGGCATACACGACGTAGTGGGAAAAACCTTTCAACATCCCCGCCTCCACATATAAACCATTTTTTATATATTAAAGAGGGGGAACGAGGATGTCAAGGGGAATTTTGCCGTACGGGAAAGAAAAACAAAATCCAAATTGCAGAATTGCGGTATGGCATTAGGCGCTGATTTTATCCTCATTTTGCCTTTTGCATTTTGCACTCTGCATTATGCATTATGCATTCATCACGCGCTACCTGTCTATCTTTATCCCCTCCGTAGCAGCCACCCTCCCCCTGTCATCCACAAAGATCGCATCGCAGCCCAGGTCCTTCACCATCTTCATGCCTTTGCCCGGCCCGAGGATAAAGAGGGCCGTCGTCAGCGGATCGATGACGGCGCCGCGGTCGCCGATGACCGTCACGGATTCCATGCCTTGAGACGGCTTCCCCGTGCGCGGATCGAGGATATGGTGGTACCGTTTTTTCTTCACGATCCGGAAACGTTCGTAATCACCGGAGGTGGAGACGGACTTGTCCGAAAGTTCGAGCACCGTGAGCGTCTTGTTTTCTTTTCGCGGATGCTGGACGCCGATGCGCCAGGGTCTTCCGTCTTCGCGGCGCCCCATGGCCCGGATGTCGCCGGCGATGGCCACGATGCCGTTCCGGATGCCCTGTTTTCTAAGGACCTCCGCCGCCTTGTCCGCGGCATAGCCCTTGGCGCATCCGCCGAAGTCCATGATCATGTCCGGCTTTTTGAGAAAGAGCGTGGACGCCTTTTTGTCGATGACGATGTTCCAATAACCGACGCGGGGCAGTATCCTTTTGATCTCCTCGTCAGTCGGGACCTTTCCTTCTTTGAGGCCCATCTGCCAGAGGACGACAAGGGGGCCTATGGTGACGTCGAATGCGCCGTTGGAGAGCCGGGCAATCTTTTCCGCCTCCGCAGCGACCTCGATCATTTCAGGGGAAACGCGGACGGGGCGTTTCCCCGCCGCAAGGTTCACGCCGGTGATCTCGCTGTCGTCCTTGTACAGGGACATCATGGCGTCGAGCCGTTTGATCTCGGTCATTGCCGCATCGATGGCCGCTTCCCCTTCCCCGGCTGTCCGCGCGACGACGGTCACGGTCACCTCCGTGCCCATGATGGACTCCGTCTTCTGGACGGTCTTGGGCGAAAGTTCCTGCTGCACGCATCCGGCAGCGGACAGGAACAGCGCGGCAAGAAGAAGAGAAATCCGTTTCATTGTTTTCCCTCGGAATGGATGGAGGTAGAGTGATACAGGCGGGGCGGAAAGAGGTTCAAGGTCCCTTACTTGTGCCTTTGCCGTTTCGAAATAAGATTTCTCGCCGCCGCCCTTACCGGCTCGCTCACGTTCCGGCTCTTCTCGATCATGGAGAGGTCCTTGTCCATAAGCCTGCTCACGAAGTTCACCGCGACTCCCGGCGGCGTCTTCGGATTGTTCACAAGGGCCAGGGCCACGGAGTACTTCTTGGACCACTCGGGATTCGATCCGATCGTGCGGATCACTTCCTCGCTCAGGTTCGTGGACTTGGCGAAGGACTCCACCTCCCCGTCGGTCAACCGGGGATTATGCAGAACGGCAAGGGCGATCTGCTTGTTCGATTCCCTCACCAGGAGCCCCCGCGCCTCCTTCGCCCCCCGCATGGCCACCCGTATCTTTTGCGGCGCGGTCATGCGCTGAAGCTGCATCATGAGGTTCAGCTTTTTCTTCTCTTTGCCTGCGCCGGCCGGCCCGAACTTCGCTCCCGGCGCCAGGGCGGTCTCGCTTTTTACCAGCGCCCCCGGGGCATCTTCCACGGCGACGAGCTCCATGACGCGGGTGCCGGAAATAAAGCTTTTGACCTCGTCCGATGCGGCCAGGGCGATGAACGCCAGCGTCGTCTCGGAAAGATTGGGGCAGCGGACAAGGTCGCGCAGGATGTGTTCATCATCACAATAGGCCTGGGCGATGCGGTCGAGGATTGCCGGCGGCGTGCGGACATCGAGGATGATGTGCCGGAGGGCGATGGGCGAGCAGTGTTCAACGTCCAGCGGAAGCTTCCGCCGGAACCGGGAAAGGATGACTTTCCAACGGGAATAAGGGTCCATCTGCACCTCCGGGCTTCACCCGTCGCCCTGTCCGGAAGGTCCGGACAGGGGGCAGGGCGGGCACGGCTCTATTATATCAAAAAATCCGGCTCGCCCATGCCCGCAGATGCTTTTTTTCGGAGGCCTCTTACTTGTCCAGGAGCCTCTTCGTGACCAGAGAAGCGGTGCCCCTGGCACGGAAGGCGGTGATAAACTCCGCGGCTGATTTGTAGGACATGTCCTCGATCTTCTTCACGCTCTCCCTGGAGATGGAGTTGATCTCGGCCAGGAACTGCTTGGTGGCGAACTTGATGTCCTTGTTCTCCTTCTTTGCCCAGTCGCGCATGGTGTTCATAAGGTCCGCGGGCAGCCCGTCATGGGCGATATTCTGCCAGTTGGTGCCCACATTGCCCTTGCGGATGCCGTAGTCGGCGAACTGGCCCACGAGGTCCAGGGGGGTGCCGGTGATGCCGTGCTGGGCGATGCAGACGCCCCATTTTTTGATCGCATGATAAATTTCGCCCGTGCGCTTGAGCTCTATATGGACTTCTTCGCCGGGCTTGTAGTTGCCGTGCTTGGAGCCGTTGTTGGTCGCCAGGAGGTCCGCGTGCACGCCGGCCTTTTCCATGCCCTCGATGAACTCCACGGCCTCCTCGACCGTGGTGATCTCGCCGCCCTCTTTCGTGGACTTGATCTCGCCCACCTCGGCCTCGAGCCCCGCGCCGGCGTCGAGGACCATCCTGCCCAGTTCCGCGCTGATCTTGATGTTGTCCGCCGTCTCATTGAACGACGCGTCAACGGCAATGGACGTGTACCCTGCTTCCAGTTCGGCCTTGATGAGCTCGCGGGAATCGCCCACGACCGCGGGGTCCGGGCTCTTGGTGGTCACGTGGTCGCCGTGGATGAAAAAAGGTTTCGTGAGCTTTACGGCCTCCGCGTAGCCGAAGACCGTATCGGCAAAGATATGGGGCGGCATACCCGTGTATCCGCCCTTGAGGTTGCCCTCGCTCTTGGCGAGCTCGAAGCAGACGATGGCGTCCAGGTCCTCGGCCGCGCGCATGATCCCGGGGATCACGTGCTTGATCCGGGTGTTGCACGCCATGATGATCACCTTTTCGTCCTTGAGCACTCTGAAGACGTCATGAGAGGACAGCACGTTCAGTTTCGCGGCGCTCCCCAATTTCTTCCGCGCGTTCGCGGGCATCAAATTCTGGAGTGTCTTTGCCATCGGAACCTCCGTAGAGAGAAGTAGGTTTAAAAAAGCACGTGCAATTATACTGAGCAGAGCAGGGGTTGTCAAGCTTTCCGACGGGAACGTGTCCGAGGGGGACGCGCGACTAGGGCGTTGAAGGGACTTTGTATCCCGCTTCCACCACCGCGAAGGAAAGCTTCTCTGGCGTCACTTTGCTGTCGTCGTACGTGACCACCGCTTCGCCTTTCTGCAGGTCCACCTGGGCGTCCTGCACCCCCGCGGTCCCCTTGAGCGCCTTCGCCACCCGCATCACGCAGTGATTGCAGGTCATGCCTTGTATCTTGAGCGTTGCCTTTGCCATGGGAAATCCTCCTTGGTTAATGATGCACGATGCATGATGCACGTATATACATGATACCGGATTCGCGCCCGAAGTAAAAGGGGTTTTTCATTCTGCAATCTGCATTCTGCATCCGTCATTTTATTCCATACTTCTCCATCCGGTAGATCAGCGTGGGACGGGTGATCCGCAGGTATTCCGCTGCCCGCGTCTGGTTGCCCTTGTGCCTTTCGAGGGCCTTGATGATCAGGTTCTTTTCGAGCTCCTCCAGGGATATCCCGTCGTCGGGAAGGTTCAGGATTATGTCGTCCACACCCATGGCCGTTTTCCTGAACTTGTCCGGCAGCTCCGCAAGGGTTATCAGGTTGCCGCGCCTGAGCACGGTCGCCCGTTCAATGACGTTCTCCAGTTCCCGCACATTCCCGGGCCAGCCGTAGGCCGTGAGCGCTGCCAGCGCCCCGGGATCGACGGCGATATCCGCCGTCTTGTACTTTCTGAGGAAATGGTCCACGAGCAGGGGAATGTCGTCCCTCCGCTCCCGGAGCGGCGGCATGTGCAGGGTAATGACGCTCAAGCGGTAGTAGAGGTCTTCGCGAAACGCCCCCTCCTTCACCGCCCGCTCGATGTCCCGGTTCGTTGCGGCAAGCACGCGTACATTGAACGGGACGGGACGGCTGCCGCCCACGCGGTCCGCCTCCCGTTCCTGGAGCGCCCGGAGGATCTTGGCCTGAAGGTCGGATCGCAGCTCGGCGATCTCATCGAGGAGCAGGGTGCCGCCGTCGGCAAGCTCGAACTTCCCTTCCTTGTCCCGCACCGCGCCGGTGAAGGCGCCCTTCACATGGCCGAAGAGCTCGCTCTCGATGAGGTTCTCGGGGATGGCGGCGCAGTTCACGGCAACCAAGGGCCCCTCTGCGCGCCGGCTGTTGTAGTGGATGCCTTTGGCCAGGAGTTCTTTGCCCGTGCCGCTCTCGCCCGTGATCAGGACCGTGGCGTCGCTCGCTGCCACGCGGCCGGCCGTATCGAGCACGTCCCTGATCTTGTCGCTTGTCCCGATGATGCCGTCAAAGGAGTATTTGTCCCTGATCTGGGCGCGGAGTTCAACGTTCTCCCGCTCCAGCCCCCGCATCCGGAGCGCCTTTTCGAGAGTGAGACGGAGTTCGTCGCGGTTAAAGGGCTTGGTAATATAGTCGAAGGCCCCCTGCTTCATGGCCTCGACGGCGCTCTCGATGGTGCCGTAGGCCGTGATGATAATGACGGGGAGGTGGCCGTCGGACCGGCGGACGTTCTTCAGCACTTCCATGCCGCTCATGCCGGGCATGGTGATGTCCGTGATCACGGCGTCGAAGGATCCCTTTTCGAACAGCCGCAGCCCTTCTTCGCCGCCGGCCGCGGTGTGCACGGCATATCCCGCTTCGGCCAGGCTGAACTCCATCACCCGGCGGAGGCTGTCGTCATCGTCTATGAGAAGGATGGATGGTTTTTTCATGTTTATTCTGGACCAAGGCAACCATGTTGCCGTGATTTTGGACCGAGGGAACCGTGTTCCCGTTATTTACGTCGACGCGGTCGACTTGGTCCATATGTGCGGCTCGCTCCATAGTTGCCTTATACCGGAATCCTCACCGTGAACCTCGTCCCCTTTCCCGGTCCGCTCGCAACGGCGATTCTGCCGCGGTGGTTCTGAATGATGCGGTACGTGATCGCAAGGCCGAGCCCGGTGCCGTTCTTCCTGGTGGTGAAAAATGGGCTGAAGAGCTTCTTCCGGTTCTCCTCGGGGATGCCGATGCCGGTGTCGGAAATCGTTACCTCGATCGTGCTGTCCTTGATGCCGCTCTCGACGGTGAGAACGCCGCCGCCGGCCATGGCCTGGATGGCGTTCAGGATCAGGTTCAGGAACGCCTGCTTGAGGAGCCCTGCATCGAGGCTGTGCATTCCGATGGAGGGGTCGAGCCGCTTCTCCACCCGCACGCCCGCCTTCCTCGCTTCCTGCGCGGTAAGGGTAAGCACGGACTCCACCGCCTCGTTCACGTCGGTCCGGTGGAGCTCGGGCTGCTTGGGCCTGGCAAAACTCAAAAACTCCTGTACGATGCGGTTCAGCCGATCCGTTTCTTTCAGGAGGATCTGGATGAACTCACGCTTGGGCGCGTCCGGTCCGTAGTCGTCTTTGAGGATCTCCGCCGCGCCCTTGATGGAGCCCAGGGGATTGCGGATTTCGTGCGCCATGCCCGCCGAGAGCTCGCCCAGGGCGGACAGCCGATCGGCCCTCCTGAGCTGTTCCTCGGTCTCGAACAGGACATCCGTCTGTTTCTTCAGTTTCCGGTGCGATTCGTCCAGCCGCACGATGGCCTGTTCATAGCGGACCCGCTGGCCTCGCTCCATCTGGCTGAGCACTCCCGTCGTGCCCCCGATAAGGAGAAAAAGAAAGATCTCGACGAAATTATAGAGATCGAGAAAGGGGTCGGTCCAGTGAAGAAACAGGTGCGGCGAGAACAGGACCGTCGAGACGATGGACAGCGAGACCCCGCCCTTGATCCCGTACCAGTATGCCCCGAGGATGATGGGCATGATGTACAGATGGCCGAGAATACTGTGGAGAAGGCCCGCCCCTGCCCCGCCCACGAGGTAATGGACCAGGGTGATGAAAGCGAGGAGGCCCGCGAGCACGACCGGCCTGATCCCTTTAAAGCGCTTTTTCAAAATACCGGTCATATAATAAGGCGACGACGGAGGACGGACGACCGCTCACTATGTTCGCTTTCCCGCGACCGTTCACCGCGCATCCACGTTGAACGTCGCCATGGCTGCGGGCTTGCCCGGCCGCGCCACGGTGATCTCTACCTTCCACCCCCCCTCCATGGGGATGTTCGCAGAAAAGGCGTAGCCGTTGCCTTTGAGCGTCGCCTGGGTATTGAAGTCCATGGGCGCCATGCCCGCCATGGGCGGCATATAGTACCGCACATTCACCGCGCCGTCCGTCATGGCGGCGCCCGCGGCGTCCGTCACTTTGACCGTGAGCGTGTTGTCGCTCTTGACGAGCGGATACCGCGCCACGGAGAGCGTGATCGTCAGGTCGCCCGCGCTTTTCGTTGATTCATGCCCTTTCGAACACCCCAGGAACACCACGGCCAATGCAGCAGCAATGACAATCAATAAAGAGACTCTTTTCATGATGCATACCTCCTTCGGTTTTGGTAGTGTGTGATGCGCTTTTTATAGCATGGGAAAAAGACGATTTTTGCGATGTTCGGCTTTATTGAACAGCCGGTTGAGAATCCGTCATCGCCCGAATGCGCTTAGGGCTCCCACCACAAGAGCAGCTTCTTTGTTTTCTTGAGGTCCCTGACAAATTCATCAGTGCCCGTCGCCCCGCCATCTATTGCATCGGGACAGAACTCGCCCACTTCGCCGGCAAAGGCCTTCAGGTCGCGGGGAAGCGTCTTGAACTCGAGCTCCACCCACTCGTAATTGGCGCCGATGATCTCGAAGGGGTAACACTTTTCCCATTCCTTGAGCTTTTCGATGATGTCGTCATTCGTGATGTCGTAGCTGTTTCCGTTCGTCTGCATGAGCCCCAGTATCTCGTACTGGTCCGTGCCTTTTTTGAGGACGCCGATCTTGTCGGTCTTGATCCCCTCGTTCGTTTCGACCACAAAGGCCATGTGTTTCAGGGGGCGAAGTTTGCGCCGGAGGAGTGAAAGCATTCGTTCCGTGTTTTCCTCGGGAACGGACGCGCAGATACCGTCGGCCATGATCTGGTACCCCTCCTCGTTGTACCCGGTGAGGCGATGAATGTGCTCCTCCCCGACCAGGTCCCTCACCATGAGGAAGACCTGACGGTCAAACCCGGTCTTCTTCGCCATGTCCTCTTCGGAGGGAGAGAGCGTGGCCGGTTTTTGCGGCCCTGCCGCCGCGATGCCGATCATGACGAGCAGCAGGACCGGAACATGCCGAAATGTTCGGAATAGGTTTTTTTTCATGAATGTCCCCCTCGCCGCACAGGTCTCTCGACGCTCTCCGTGTTCCCGGGACGGTTCCTCGAAGAGAGAGAAAACAGTGTAACAACTGCATGAAATATATCATATCGCCCGGGGAAAAACAACGAAAGAGAAAGGCCGGAAGCGCCACTACTATCCTTTATTTTCCGCCTATTTCGGGTATAATAAAAATGGATCATAGCTGAAAGGATTCATGCGCCGTATGGGAGCAACACTGAAGGCGGTCATTTTTGATTTCGGCGGCGTCCTGGCAGAGGAAGGCTTCAGGGAAGGGCTCCTGTCTATCGGAAGGAAGAATGGTCTCGATCCCCTGCGGTTTTTCCAGACAGCGGACCGGCTTATTTATGAAACGGGGTATCTCACGGGCAGGGCCGATGAGGCGACGTTCTGGAATGCACTCCGGAGAACGACGGGCATAGGGGGGAGCGACCGTGAGCTCAGGACGGAAATTCTGACCCGGTTTGTTCTGAGGCCCGCCATGATATCCGGTGCGCAGCGCCTGAGATCTACGGGGTTGGCCGTCGCCATCCTGAGCGACCAGACAAACTGGCTTGATGAGATCAATGCCGGGACGCCCTTCTTCGGCCATTTCGATGCGGTATTCAATTCCTTCCGGATCCACAAAAGCAAGCGTGACCCGTCGGTGTTTCGGGACGTCTGCACAAACCTGAACATCAGGCCCGGCGAAGCGCTCTTTGTGGATGATAACATAGACCACATCGAGCGGGCATCGAAGGAAGGTCTCCACGTTATACATTTCCGCGATTTCCAGTCGTTCCGGGAGCAGCTGGAGAAGTTCGTTGATCTGCAATAGCCTGCGCCCGATCGCGGAGAGAAGCGGCTGACCTGAGTAGTTACTTTTTCACAAGGACTGAATCTTATGAGCAATACCGCTATGTCAGCCTCCTGCGGAGTGGGGTTCATCTGCAACGTTCACGGGACGAGGAGTCATGAAATCGTCAGGCAGGGTGTGGAGGCCGTCGTAAACCTCACCCACCGGGGGGCCGTGGGCGCCGACGGGAAAACCGGGGACGGCGCAGGCGTGCTCATTCAGCTTCCGAAGAAGTTCTTTCGCAGAGAGGGCGAGAGGCTGCTGGGATATGCGGTCCCGGACACGGACACCCTCGCTGTCGGCTTCTTTTTTATCTATCGAGACGATAAAGAATCCGGGATCGAGGCGATCCTGCGCAGCCACGGGCTTACGCCCCTGGGCTGGAGAGAGGTGCCCGTGAATGACAGCGCCCTCGGCGCCTCGGCCCTGGCGGCAAAGCCGCGCATACGCCAGCTGCTCATAGACACCGCCGGCATTGAGGCCTCGCAGCGGGAGGTGAGGCTCTACCTGGCCCGGAGAACTATCGAAAAGGCCTGCGGCAAGGACGTCTATGTCCCCTCCCTGTCCTCACGGACCATCGTATACAAAGGCATGCTCATCGCACCCTACCTCGCCCAGTTCTACCCGGACCTGGTCGATGAGGACGTGGAATCCGCCTTCTGCCTCTTTCATCAGCGGTTCTCCACGAACACCTCGCCGGACTGGACCCTGGCGCAGCCCTTCCGGGTCCTCGGCCACAACGGGGAGATCAATACGCTCCAGGGTAACAGAAACTATATGTCCGTCCTCGAGCACGAGGTGCAGCACCGCCTGTTCGGGGACAAGGCGGAGCTTCTGCGGCCCCTCATATCCTATGAAGAGAGCGATTCGGCGTCCCTCGACAGGATCGTGGAGCTCATGGTCCTCTCCGGCATGTCTCCCGAGCATGCCGTCAGCATGTGCATCCCTCCGGCATGGGAAAACAGGGACCGGAACGGCGACGAGAGGGCGTTCTTCGAGTATCAATCGGTGCTGATGAAGCCCTGGGACGGACCGGCGGCCGTTGCCTTTACGGACGGCGAGACCGTCGGCGCCCACATGGACCGGAACGGCCTGCGGCCGCTCCGGTACGCGCTTACGGAGGACGGCATTCTGGTCCTGGGTTCGGAGATCGGGATGGTCGACCTCGGGAACAGACCGATCAGGGAGAAAGGAAGGCTCGGCCCGGGAGAGACCCTTGCCGTAAACACCCGGACGTCCCTCATCAGGTTCACCGATGAGATCATCGGGGAACTCGCGGCGAAGAGGCCCTATGCGGAATGGATGAGAACGTCTTTCGTGGGTCCGAAGCCCCGGACCGTCGTGAAGCCCGATCCCGATGAAGAGATTGTCAGAAAACAGATCGCCTTTGGTTATACTATGGAAGAGATCGACGCGTCCCTCAGGGAAATGGCGGTCACGGGCAAGGAACCGGTATTCTCCATGGGAGACGATACGCCCCTGCCCTCACTCGCCGCGAAGCCGCAGCTCCTGTTCCGGTATTTCAAACAGAAATTCTCCCAGGTCACGAACCCGCCCATCGACCCCATCCGGGAGCGCATGGTCATGTCGCTCAGGATGTATCTGGGGCCGAAAGGGAACTTCCTCGAACAAGCGCCTGCATATGCGCGGCAGCTTGCCATCGACTCACCCATACTGAGCAAGGACCAACTCCGGGAGATCGAGTCGCAAAAGACCTTCGCGGTAAAGCGGATCCCCCTGACCTATCCTGAAGCAGGAACGAACCTTTCCCAGGCCGTCAAAACACTCCAGGAGAGCGTTCTCCATGCGGCGCGCGAAGGCGCCGAGATCATCGTCCTGTACGATTCCGGCGTTTCCGGAGATCGTCTGGCGATACCGTCCCTCCTCGCGGTCTCCGCGTCGTTCAAGAGGCTCTTGCGAGAGAAGATGGCAAATAGGGCGAGCCTGATCGTGGAGACAGGCGAGGCAAGGGACGAGCACCACATGGCCTGCCTCATCGGGTACGGGGCCTCTGCCGTATGTCCCTCTCTCGCCTTCCAGACCATCAACGACCTTTGTGAAAAAAGCGCTATAAAACTTCCCTACCAACAGGCAGCGCTCAATTATATCAGGGCGCTGGAGAGCGGACTTTTGAAAAGCATCGCCCGCATGGGCATCTCCACGGTGAGGTCCTACCACGGCGCACAGCTCTTCGATTCCATCTGTTTGAGCAGGGCCGTCGTTGACGAGTACTTCGCGGGCACGCCGGTCACCCTCGAGGCCGACGGCCTGGACGAAATAGAGGACTCTCTCAGGAAACGGCACGAGGCGGGCTTTGGTCCGACTGCGCCCGCAACCGATTACGGTGGAAATCTTCGGTACCGGAAAGAAGGAGAGTATCACGCATGGTCCGCACCCATCGTGGCCGCGCTGAACCGGTTTGCCAAAAGCGGCGACCACGCCCTGTACAAGGAATTTTCACGCCTTGTTGACGGTCGTCCCCTTTTCATCCGCCACCTTCTCGGCTTCAGGAAAGGGTCTGCGATGCCTCTCGATGCCGTCGAGCCCGAGGAGGCGATCCTCAGGCGGTTCGTGGCAGGCGCCATGTCCGTAGGGGCCCTCTCGCCCGAGGCGCACGAAACCATTGCCGAGGCCTGCAACCGCCTCGGCATCAGGAGCAACAGCGGCGAGGGCGGCGAAGACCCGGCGCGGTACTTCGGTCCGAAGAACAGCGCCGTAAAACAGGTGGCCTCCGGCAGGTTCGGCGTGACCCCCGCCTACCTGGCCTCGGCAGCGGACCTGGAGATCAAGATAGCGCAAGGAGCAAAACCCGGAGAAGGCGGCCACCTCCCGGCGGTCAAGGTGGATTCCTATATCGCCATGCTCAGGCATTGCGCGCCGAACATGCTGCTCATCTCGCCCCCTCCCCACCACGACATCTACTCCATCGAAGACCTGGCCCAGCTCATCCATGACCTGAAACAGGCGAACCCCAAAGCCCACGTCTGCGTCAAGCTCGTGGCAGAGACCGGGGTAGGGACCATTGCCGCAGGCGTTGCCAAGGCCTACGCCGACATCGTCCAGATAAGCGGGTGCGAAGGGGGCACCGGCGCGGCAACCATCAGTTCCATCAAGAACGCGGGAAACTACTGGGAGATCGGGCTCGCCGAGACGCAAAAAATCCTGATCGACAACGGCCTGCGCGACAGGATACGGGTGCGGGCCGACGGCGGCATGCGCACCGGCAGGGACGTGATCATTGCCGCGCTCCTCGGAGCGGATGAGTTCGGGTTCGGCACCGCCGTGATGATCGCCGCGGGATGCGTCATGGTCAGGCAGTGCCATGCCAACACCTGTCCCACCGGAATCGCCACGCAGGACCCGAAATTGCGGGCGCGCTTCCGGGGCACCGTGGAGGGCGTCACGGCGTACTTCCGCGCCGTGGCACGCGAGGTCCGGGAGATCATGGCGGAGATGGGCGTCACCGGCCTCACCGGGATCATCGGCAGGTCCGATCTGCTGATTGCCGCCCGTCCCGAGGGACATCGGGCAAGCAACAGAATAAAAATAGAACGATTCGCCGACACCTACGTGCCGGGACAACCGCGGCAATGCGCGCGGGAAAGGAACGACAATCCCGCGCCTTCGATGAACGATGTCCTTGTTGCCGAGCTGCTGCCGTTTATCGAAAAGGCCGAAAGGGTGGAAAGAGAATACACGATCAGGAACATCCACCGGAGCGTGCCCGTAAAGCTCAACTATTACATCGCGCGGGCATACCGCGATCAGGGCCTCCCGCCGGACACGATCCAATTGACCTTCAGAGGCACCGCCGGCCAGAGCTTCGGCGCCTTCAACCACCGGGGGCTTTCCCTGACGCTGATCGGCGATGCCAACGATTACGCGGGCAAAGGCATGTTCGGCGGCAGGATCGCCGTCATTCCGTCGGACATCGCGGAACCCCGGCGACAGGTGATCGCAGGGAACACCGTGCTCTACGGCGCCACCGGCGGCGCGTTTTACGCCGCAGGCAGGGCCGGAGAGCGCTTTGCCGTCCGGAACAGCGGCGCCCTGGCCGTCATCGAGGGCACGGGCCATCACCTTTGCGAATACATGACGAGGGGGACCGTTGTCGTGCTCGGCGAGGTCGGATACAACGTGGGCGCCGGCATGACGGGAGGGGTGCTCTATATTCCGGATGACAACGGTTCCCTCCTGCGAAAGATCAATACGTCCTCTGTTGTAATGCACGATCTTGTCGACGACGATGTACGGACGCTCAGAACCATGATTGAGAACCATCGCACATACACCCGAAGCGTCCGCGCCGCCGAACTCCTCGCCGACGTTGACGAAATCCCTGGGAGGTTTAAAAAAATCCTGCCCATTTGAGATTCCATGCGACTTCCCCAAAAAAATCTGGTATACTTTCATGGTCAGGCAATAATCAACCTACCGGATCGGACGGGATATGAATCGTCCATGAGTTGCGCTCACAAAGGGGAATGAAAATCGGCAACTTACGGCTGCTCGGTCATCACCCCCACCTTTGAATTCGTTCATAGAGCCCCCTCTCCCTTTGTCCCTCTCCCTCAAGGGGAGAGGGGTAGGGGTGAGGGTCATCTATTGTCGGGGAGGAGCTTTGGAGAAAGGCATTTTCAGGTGAAAAACAAAATAACAGAGAACGTTTATTTCAACTTCTGGAGCGAGTACGTCAGGAACTTCCGCGAGATCGGAACGATCGGGCCCGATTCCGCCGTCTGTGTCAACGGCCTCTTGAAATCCGTTCCCTTTGAATCCGCAGAACTCATCGTCGAATACGGGGCAGCCAGCGGTTCCGTCACCCGGGAGATCCTCAAGAGAAAGAACCGGAACAGCACCCTTATCTGCTTTGAAAAAAACAGCGCCTTCTGCAGCCTTCTGGGAAAAACCATCCAGGGCAGGAATGTCTTCGTCGTCAACGACGACGTGTTCAATGCTGCGGACATTCTTTCGTCCAAGTTCGAGATAAGGACCGGGAGCGTGGACTGCATCATCTCCACCCTTCCCTGCTCGTCGATGCAATTCGGTGAACTGCTCCAGAAATCCGTCCTGCCGCTGCTCAAGGAAGACGGCACCTTCATCCAGTACATGCACACCGTCTCCGCCCTCAAAGGGTTCAGGCTGAAGCCCGTCCTGCAGAAATACTTCAGAGAGATCGATTCCGGCTTCGTCTTCCTCAACATCCCGCCGGCGCTCATCTATACCTGTCGCGGGCACGATAGACAAAAGTCCTGACAAAAAGAGGGGGGGGCGGCTCTACCATCTGCCGCGCCTTCAGGCAGGCTGCCGGCATGGTGAATGACCATACGGCAGACCGCCTCCGACACCGTAAAGCAGCTCGTTTACCGTGAAGTTCCTCCGGCAGGAACCGGGGCACGTTTTGACGCAAGCAAGCTTTTATCTTCGGACCGCTCTCCCTCTCCGGACGGGAGCCTTAAGTTTTATCCGGTCAGATAAAACCTGTTGTAATTTTTGCTGTATAATGGATAATAAGATACGATGTGAATCCCGCTTATCGGTTGCGGAGAACTTTCTTATTACTCATAGTTCGCGATCAAGGAGCGCACATGAATATTCTTCTCGTCTACCCCAAGTACCCCGACACGTTCTGGAGTTTTAAATACGCTTTGAAGTTCATTTCAAAAAAAGCGTCCTATCCGCCGCTCGGGCTTCTGACCGTGGCCGCCATGCTCCCCCGGGAGTGGGAGCAAAAGCTTGTGGACATGAACGTGGAAGAGCTGAAGGACAAAGATCTCCGCCGGGCCGATTATGTCTTTCTGAGCGCCATGTCGATCCAGCAGGAATCCGCCAAGGCGGTGATCTCGCGGTGCAAGGCGCTGGGAGTCAAGATCGTCGGCGGCGGGCCGCTGTTCACTGCAAACCATGAAGAATTCGACGACGTGGACCACTTTGTCCTGAATGAGGCTGAGCTCACGCTCCCGCTGTTTCTCAATGACCTGAAGAGCGACCGCGCCCTCCGACTGTACACGTCTCCTCACTGGGCCGACCTGAATGTCACGCCCGCCCCCCGCGTCGACCTCATGAACTTGAAGAAATACGCCTCCATGAACATTCAGTATTCACGGGGATGCCCCTTTGACTGCGACTTCTGCAATATCACCGTGCTCTACGGCCGCGTCCCGCGGACCAAAAGCGCGGAGCAGGTCCTCGCCGAAATGGAAGGCATCTATGCGCGGGGATGGAAGAACGGCGTTTTTTTCGTCGACGACAACTTCATCGGGAACAAGGGAAAGTTGAAGAAGGAGATCCTGCCCGCCATCATTGCATGGATGGAGAAACGCAAGCACCCCTTTGCTCTCTCAACAGAAGCATCCATCAACCTCGCCGATGACGAAGAACTGATGCAACTCATGGTCCGGGCGGGCTTCGACACGGTCTTTATCGGCATAGAATCGCCGAATGAGGAAAGCCTTGCCGAGTGCAGCAAACTCCAGAACAAGAACCGTGACCTCATTGCCTGCGTCAAAAAAATCCAGCGGTCCGGCCTGCAGGTCCAGGCGGGCTTCATCGTGGGGTTCGACAAGGACCCGGCTTCGATTTTTGAGCGCCTCATCGCCTTCATCCAGGAAAGCGGGATCGTGACCGCAATGGTCGGCTTGCTGAACGCGCCCCGGGGCACGAAGCTCCACCAGCGGCTTCAGAATGAAGGCCGATTATTGAAAGACGCGACCGGCGACAACACTGATTTTTCCATCAACTTCATACCCCGGATGAACTCGGACACGCTCATCAAGGGCTATCAAAAAGTTCTGCGCACCATTTACTCACCGAAACACTACTATGCGCGGGTAAAAAGTTTCCTGAAGGAGTATCGTCCCCTGCAGACCCCGGGGTTCCACTTCCAGTTCAGCCACCTGAAAGCGGCCATCAAGTCCGCTGTGCGCCTGGGGATCATCGGAAAAGAGCGGTTCCAATACTGGAAGCTGTTTTTCTGGTCACTCTTTCGCCGCCCGCGGCTTTTGCCGCTGGCCATCACTTTTTCGATCTACGGGTTTCATTTTCGCAGGATATTCAAGCGCCACGAGAAACAGCTGAAGCTCGGTCTTTAAGGTCACCGGCTGGTGAGGACGGACAGCGCCGCCTCGGCCTCAGAAGGGGGCGTGCGATGAATCATGCATCGTTCCAGCCGCCTATCGGAAGTCAGGGAGCCCGGCGAGCGGTGGTCCTTGAGGCAAAGATCAGGCTTTGATCTTATCGGCCTTTATTCGCGTATATTCGATTTTTCAGCGTTCTCAGAGCGCTTTTGGGGAGTATTGATCGGCAGACGATATGAGCAGACTCAGAACGCCTCAGAAACAGGGTTCCAAGTACATAACTCCGGAAGGGAAAAAACGGCTGGTTGATGAGTTCACCCATCTCTGGAAGGTGAAGCGGCCGCAAGTGACCCAGGCCCTTGCCGCGGCGGCTGCCGAAGGCGATCGGTCGGAAAATGCGGAATACATCTACCGCAAGAAGCAGCTGCGGGAAATCGACCACCGGATCCATTTTCTCAAAAACCGCCTTGAGGATGTTGTGGTGGTGGACACCGTGCCTGATGATGAAGGCCGGGTGTTTTTCGGTGCATGGGTGAGGCTGGAAGACTCCGACGGAACCGCCTGTGAGTACCGCATCGTCGGCCCCGATGAGTTCGATCCCGGGAAAGGCTATATCAGCATGGACTCGCCCATGGCAAGGGCGCTGATGAGGAAATGCGAAGGAGATGAAGTGGTTGTCCGGCGGCCGAAGGGCGACGCCGTGTTCACCGTCACCGGGGTGCAGTATCGTCCTGTTCGTTCTGAATAGGAGCGGGGCTGCCGGCTCGGCGGTTTTTACGGCCTTGTACCGCGGTGCTGATGCACCAACGGTACGCAGCCGTTATCTCATTGCTTGACAAGAGGGAAGGATATCCCGCTGCTTGACGACCGCCTCGGGCCCCCGGCTGGGCCTGACCGGCCCTGTCTGCTCATGCGGAGGCTCTTCTGCTTTTGCTTCTGCGCTTCTCTCCGTTTTCTTTTCTTTTTAAGGGAAGGCTTTTCGTAGAAACGTTTATTTTTCAGTTCACGAAATATGCCGTCCCGCTGTATTTTTCGTTTGAGAAGGCGGATGGCTTTTTCGATGTCATTGCCGTCAACTCTTATCTCCAATTGCTCTGTTTCCTTCCACCCCCGCCCCCGCCGCCACCGCCGCCGAAGCCGCCGCGCCGGTCTCTACCTCCGCCGCCGCCGAACCCCGAGCCGCCTCTTCCCTTTTCGCGCTGCGGCCGTGCTTCGCTGACGTTAATCTGCCTCTCCAGGAGCGTGGTGCCGTTCAGGGTGGAAATCGCCTTGTCAGCGTCCTCATCGGAGGCCATCTCTACAAAGCCGAACCCTTTTGACCGACCCGTCGCCGCGTCGGTGATGATCTTGGCAGACAGCACTTCCCCGATGGGAGCAAAAATTTCCTTTAACTCTTCTTCCGTGACGTTGTACGACAAATTCCCTACATACAGCTTCTTGGCCATGTGCCCCTCCTCCGAGTAATAAGCTTATGACGCTTTCTGTCCCGCCAACAACAAGGAGGCCCCTGCACTCAAGTACAGGGGCCGTTCCGTTGTCAGAGCTTTACGACATTGACTGCCTGAAGGCCTTTCGGTCCTTTTTCGACGTCAAAACTCACTGAGTCGCCCTCTGCCAGTGACCTGAAGCCTTCACCTTTGATTGCCGAGAAGTGAACGAATACATCGCTTCCTTCCTCTGTCGTGATGAAGCCGTACCCCTTTGCATCGTTGAACCATTTTACCGAACCCTGTGACATCGAATACTCCTCCTTACTGAGAATAATAATGATATGCCGTGATTTCCGGCCCCTGCCCCTCAATAAAAAAACCGCAAAAACGATAAAGTTTTTGCGGCTCCTAATCAACAAAAACTCCCAAGAATGCTATATACTTGACCGTGAAACGCACTTTTAACGCTTTTAAAAATCATCATATCCTCGACCGTAGGAAAAGTCAACCTTAATTTTATGATTTTTCCGCATCTTCGTTGCAAACGGTTCGGCCGGCCCTGCGCGACCTTCCTGTCCGCGACGACCCGAGAATTCTTTTCCCTGACGGCATTCGATTGGCCCCTTGCCTGAGTAACGGGAAAAATTATGCGCTCCGTCCCTAAATTTTCCTTGCCAAAATACACCTAACACGTTATTATTAGAGACAGTTCTACCAGTGAATATTCAGACAGTAACGCTTATCCATCTCGCGATGCGGCCTCCTTGCCGAGCGTTCCCTCTGCAACTCGAGGAGTTATTTTGAACAATTTCGATAGTACGTTGCCCCAGCTTTCCATTAAGGGGAAAAAAATCACGGTTCCCGTTGTGCAGGGCGGGATGGGAGTGGGTGTTTCGCTCTATCCGCTTGCGCGGGCAGTAGCCCTGCAGGGAGGCCTCGGCATCGTGTCGAGCGCCTGTCTCGACAGGCTTGTCTCCCGGCGGACCGGCAAGAAGCTGAACGCCTATGAGGCGGCTTTCGAGGAAGTGTCCCTGGCCAAGGCCGAGGGAGGGTTTGCAGGCATCAATATTATGTGCGCTCTCGTCCGGGACTACGAGGCCTCGGTCCGTGGAGCGCTCGATGCCGGGGCGGATGCTATTATCTCAGGCGCCGGGCTGCCCATGACCCTCCCTGCCATCCAGCCGCCCCGGGATACCGCCCTGATCCCCATCGTTTCTTCCGGCCGTGCGCTTGACCTGATCTGCAAAAAATGGGAGAAGCTCGGCTACCGGCCCGATGCGGTAGTGCTCGAAGGTCCTTTGGCAGGCGGGCATCTCGGGTTCAAGATCGATCAGATAGACCTCGAATCAAACAGGCTCGAAAACCTCCTGCCGCCCGTCAAGGAAATGGCCGTGAAATACGGCGACTTCCCGGTGATCGTCGCCGGCGGGATCTATACGCACGACGATATCATGCGGTTTCTGAAGATGGGAGCCGACGGCGTTCAGATGGGCACGAGGTTTCTTGCGACCGAGGAAAGCAGCGCCACTGCCGCTTACAAAAAGGCCGTGGTGGAGGCAAAAGATGATGACATCGTCGTCGCCCACGATCCGGGCTCGCCCTGCGGCCTGCCTTTCAGGGTCATCAAGCAGTCTCCCATGTACGTCTCAGCCCTTAAAAAACTGCGTGCTCCCAAATGCGACAAGGGCTATGTGCTCCTGAAAGACGGAGAGGGCAAATTCACCCGGTGCCTGGCGAAAGAAAGCAATGAACATCATTTCTGCATCTGTAACGGTCTCCTGAGCTCCAGCGGATACAATACCGACAAAGAAGAGCCGCTGTACACCGTCGGCACCAACGCCTCAAGGGTCGACAGGCTCCTCACGGTCAAATCCCTCATGGACGAGCTTACCGGCAAGGCCCTCATTCCCGCTGCGTAAGAGGTCGTTCTGAGCTCTGCTGCCGCAAGGAGCTTTGCGCGTAGATCTCCTGCAGACATGCCCCATGATTTTCCCGCAGTCTCGCGAGGCCCTGCCCCTCTCATCCGTTCCTTTTTCCCGGTGCCTGCATGAGCCGCCTCCTCATCGCGAAGGAACGCAAAAAGGCCTGTCATTCCTTCCCAACCATTTGTATTCTCCCCCCTCTTTATGGTATAGTAATTTTATTCCTGACAGAAGCCATCTCCTCACAAGAAAAGCAAGGATGTCTCTATGCAGACGGCAATTCTGATATTGTTGGCAGCGGTGCTTCTTATCCTCCTCTGGCTCGTGCTTCAGTCTCAGAGAAAGACGAGTGACCCGGCCGCAGCGCTGCTTCAACAGGAAGTACAGTCTCTCCGCGGCCAGCTCACGGACGCCATGCTCAAAAGCCAGACCGCCCTGAACCAGCAGCTCGGCCAGATCACCGCGCAGGTGAACGCCCAGCTCGGCCAGGTGACCCAGCAGCTCCAGAAATCCACCGGTGATTTGAATGCGCGGCTCGACAACGCCGCCCGTGTGGTACAGGAAGTGAGCAAGGGCCTCGGAAGCCTGAGTGAGGCGACCCAGAAGGTTTTTTTAGTAGGCAAGGACATCGCGAGCCTGCAGGAGATCCTCCGCGCTCCCAAGCTGCGCGGCGGGCTCGGCGAGCTCTTTCTCGGCGACCTGCTGGCCCAGATATTCCCCCCGGCGCACTACACGCTGCAGCACCGGTTCAAGAGCGGCGAGGCCGTGGACGCGGCCATCAGAATAGGACAGAACCTCGTGCCGGTGGACGCCAAGTTCCCCCTCGAAAACTTCAGACGCATCGTTGAGACCGCGTCGGAAGAAGAACAGAAGGCCGCGAAGCGAAAGTTCATCGCAGACGTGAAAAAGCACATCGACGCTATTGCCGGCAAGTACATCCTGCCTGATGAAGGCACCTTCGACTTCGCGCTCATGTACATCCCTGCCGAGAACGTGTACTACGAGCTTATCATCAAGGACGAGGCAGTGGACACCGACAAGGCGCTCTTGAACTACGCCTTTGCCAAACGGGTGATCCCCGTCTCGCCGAACAGCTTTTATGCCTACCTCCAAACCATCCTTTTGGGACTCAAGGGCATGCACATCGAGGAGCGCGCCCAGGAGATCCTTCAGAATCTCGCGCGCCTTTCCGGGGACTTCAGGAAATTCCAGGATGAGTTCGAGCTGGTGGGAAAACATCTGACGAATACCAAGACACGATACGACGAGGCGGACAAGCGGCTTGCCAAGTTCGGCGACAAGCTTCAGTCCCTGAGCGGGGCCGAAGTGCAGATCGAAGAGACGCAGAAACTGCCGATGTAATGACCTGGACAGGATTACAGGATGAGCGGAATGAGCGAGCTTTACTGTCCTTTCAGCCTTTCCATCGGCGATATCCTTCCCAATACGTAACTACTCAGGTCTGCCGCTGAGCACAAGCGCAAAAAAGCGCGCCGCGACCATCATGGCAGCGCCGCTTCAGCCAAAACAGCGCGTACGCTGCGAAAGCGCTGCGGGTACGGGTATCGACGGCGTGAAGGGCAATAGCACGCCGGCGCGCCTTGCGCCGAAGCGAAGTGGCTGACCTGAGTAGTTACCTGCTTCTCTTCTGAAAATATGCTCCTATCTCCTGCTCCGCATCTTCGCCAGCAGCCTCAAAATCTCGATATACAGCCAGATCAGCGTCACCATGAGACCAAAGGCCGCGTACCATTCCATATAGTCAGGCGCGCCCTGGGCGGCTCCTTTCTCGATGAAGTCGAAGTCGAGCACTAGGTTGAGCGCCGCGACAATGACCACGAACAGGCTGAAGGCGATCCCGACGGCCCCGCTCTCATGGATGTACGGCATAGGAATGCCGAACAGCCCGAGCGCCAGCGTGGCCAGATAGACCAAACCGATGCCCATGGTCGCAGCAAACACGCCAAGCCTGAAATTTTGAGTGGCCTTGATGAGTCCCGACTTGTACGCCATGAGAAGGCCGAAAAGGGACCCGAAGGTAAGGGCCACGGCCTGGATCACGATTCCGGGATACCGGACCTCGAGCATCGCGGAAAGCCCGCCCAGCAGCAAACCTTCAAGGACGGCATAAACGGGACCCGTAACAGAGGCCCAGTTCTTCTTGAAGACGGTTATAAGACCGGCCAGAAAGCCGCCGACGGCCCCTCCCCAGATCCAGGGCGCGACGACCCCGGGATCTTTCGCCGTATAAGAAAGCCTCCATGTCCACGCGGCTGCGAGCAGGAGGATCGCGAGCAGCAGGACCGTCTTGTTCACCGTGCCCTGGATACTCATGGTCCGGTCCCTGTCCATGACCCTTCCGAAGCCTTCGAATATCTTGTCATTCAGCGCGGGATTTGCGGTCCTCATCATGGTCTATCCTCCTGGTGCGGTAAATTTAATAACCTGCGATGATGATTGTAGCGAAAACAAGGCGGGAACACAATAAATAAATTGACATGCATGATAGAGCAGGTAAAATAGCATGACTTCCATTTCCTGACCCGGACAAGCCGGACAAATATGCCACGAAGACGGGTCGGCGCGAGGAAAGCAGTGCATAAGTCAAATTTCAAAATGCAAAATTGTGGTATGGCCTCAGGCCATGATTTCATATCCCTTAATTTTGATT
>ERZ1292625.1220-Hain-H41-01um-R1-1220-length-32316-cov-15_pt1 | contig 32316 bp, 34 predicted proteins | sample MGYA00564400_ERZ1292625 | MGnify/ENA primary metagenome ERZ1292625 (study PRJEB36523, sample SAMEA6512639) | groundwater metagenome | collected 2019-01-08 | study: AquaDiva: Metagenomics assemblies of 32 groundwater samples
ATTCAGTCTCACCTTTTGGTGCAATTTTTCCAACTAAAATATCATTTGGACCAACTTCTGCTCCAATTACAACAATTCCGTCTTCTGCAAGGTTTGCTAGTTCATTTTCTGATACATTTGGAATATCTTTTGTTCTTTCTTCTGCACCTAATTTAGTATCAACTACGTCTGCATCATATTCCTCAATATGAATTGATGTTAATAAATCTTCTTTAACAAGTCTTTCAGAAATTAAAATTGCATCTTCAAATCCGTAACCACCAAATGATGTATAAGCAACCATTAAGTTACGACCTAATGCAAGCTCTCCTTTTTCACTTGCAGGACCATCGACTAAAAGTGTTCCTTCAGAAACTTTTTGTCCAGGGACAACTTGTACCTTTTGGTTATAACAAGTCGAATGAGCGGTTCTCTTAAACTTCATTAATGAGTAAACTTCTTTTGTTCCGCCATCTGTAACATCAATGTCTTCGGATGCTTCTTCAATAGAGATCTTTTTATCTAATTTTACGATCACTTTTTCATTATCAGCGTATTCAACAGTTCCACTATGCCTTGCTATTACATTTCTAATCATAGCTTTGCTAATTTCAGCTTCCATCCCTGTACCGACGACTGGAGACTCAGGTGAAACCAAGGGAACTGCCTGACATTGCATATTGGATCCCATTAAAGCTCTATTTCCTTCATCATGTGCCAAAAATGGAATAAGTGAGGCTGAAGTTCCTACCAATTGTCTTGGACTTATATCAATATAATCAACTAAAGATACATCTCCTTCTGTAAAACTGCCTAAATTGCGAAGTGGAACTCTTTTATCCAAAATATATCCTTTTTCATCAATATTTATACCTGAATGAGTAATATTATATGTTTCCTCATCTTCTGCGGTTAAATAGACGATTTCATCTGTAATCTTCATCTTTTTACCGTCTCTCACAACCTTTTTGTATGGAGACTCTAAAAATCCAAATTCGTTTACTTTTGCATAAAGTGATAGATAAGTGACAAGTCCAATATTTGGTCCTTCAGGAGATCTTACAGGATCAAGCCTTCCATATTGAGATGAGTTAACGTCTCGGATTGAGAAGGATGCCCTTTCACGATTGATACCGCCAGTACCCAAAACAGAAACTCTTCTTAGATTATCAACTTCAGAAAGCGGGTTTGTATCGTCTAAAATAGTTGATAATTGTGAGCTCCTGAAAAATTCATTTAAGGAAGAAATAAGTGGTCTTGCATTAATTAAGTTTGATGGAAGTGGTTTATCGTCAGGTGAAATTAAGCTCATCTTTTCCTTAACTGATCTTTCAAGCCTTAGAAGCCCAACTCTAAACGCATTGACACTTACAAGTTCTCCAACTCTTCGAAGTCTACGATTTGATAAATGGTCAATATCATCAACTCTGCCAACACCATTTTGTAATCCAATTAAATATGTTAAAGATGAAGTAATATCTTTGAGCGTCAAAACATTGGTGTGTGTATCATTGTTGTTTCCTACAAATCTTTTATTTATTTTATATCTTCCGACTTCACCTAGATCATACCTTCTTTTATCTAAGAACATGCTTTCAAATAAATTGGTTGCATTTTCAATTAGTACAGGCTCGCCTGGACGTAATTTTCTGTAAATTTCAAGTAATGCTTCCTCTCTTGACTTTGTAGTATCTTTACTAAGAGTGCTTTCAATATATTTATGATTTTTATCAATGTCACTTTCTGCAAAAAACCGGAGTATTTCTTTTTCATTTTCAAGACCTAAGGCTTTTAAAAAAACGGTTGCTAAAACTTTCTTTCTTCTATCAATTCTTGCATAAATAAGATCGCCTCTTGTTGCTTCAAACTCAAGCCACGATCCATGAAGGGGTCTAACTTCTGCTTTATACATTACACGTCCAGACGGGACATCAAGTTCTCCAGAGAAAAATATTCCAGGAGATCTTACTATCTGATTAATAACTGCTCTTTCAATTCCATTAATAATAAATGTTCCTCTGTTTGTCATTTGTGGTAAATCTCCCAAGAAAACTTCTTGGCTTACTTCTTTTCCGGTTCTTTTATTAATGAGGGTTGCTGTTATCTTAAGTGGAGATGCATATGTTAGTCCTTTGAGTTGTGCGAAGTTAGCTGTAATTGTTGGCTTTCCTAATGAATGGTCACCTAAAAGTAATTGCCAGTTTTTATTTGTGAAATCGTCAATTGGGGAAATTGCTTTTAGTTCTTCTGCTACACCTTTTGTCAAAAACCATTGCCATGATTCCCTTTGTACTAAGGTTAAATCTAATTTTGGTAAATTGTGTTCCTCTTTCCCAAAATTTCGGCGCAAATTAGTTTTTGATTTCATTAAGGTTGTTTGAAAACGAGACAAGCCTACGTATGTAGACCTAGAAGCGATTATATACGCAATTCAGCCTCTGTCAACAAGTAAAATAAGTTAATTTGTAAATTTAAATGTGGAAAGAATCTGATTGACAATAGTTTTATCTGAACCTTCTTTAGTGAATGCAATTTTGTATATCCTATTCTTGTTTTTAACGATAAAGATATCCGTGGGATACTCTAAGGCACCTGGTATGGATTGTATGAGTAAAGCCGGATAATTCTGAAAAGTTGACTGACTAGATACAAAAGCCTCATCAGGAAACTGACCGTTGTTTTTTTCCTTTTTAAACCAATTTTCTATGGAATCGGTTATTTGGGTTACTTCAACTTCAAAATGATACACCGGTCCCTTAAGCAAACGGGCATTTTCTGCGTTTTGTGCACTTTCTTGTATAGAATATACTGTGTCAGGATATCGAAAAGAGTAGAAATTTTGTGTATTTGTATATGTTTTCCAATTTGCAGTTGGATCAAGAGTTTTATCTTGTTCAAACGTTAATTCTGGGGACACAACTGATTCAGACGTCGTAGTAGGAGTTGGTTCAGTTCTTAACAAAGTCAATTCTTTAACTAATTTCTGTGTTTGATATGCAAAAAATCCTGCAATTAAAGCAGACAGCGAAAGTAAAATTGAGAGAATTATAACTAAAAGTTTGTTTTGTTTAACAACTACCGGATTTGGAACTATTTCTTGTTGTGTACTTTGAAATTGTTGTTCCATGTTTTAGTTTGTAAATTTAAAGGTGGAGAGAATTTGATCAAATTTCTCTTGAGTTAAATTTTGATCGAGCTTTGCAAAAATTACAATTCCAGGATATTTTGAATCTTTTGTATTAATTATTGCCCCAATATTTCCCTTTCCTGGCGTGCCATTAATCGGGTACATAACCATATCTCCTCCTCTGTCAATCAATTTATCATCACCTCGTATTAACAAATAACTAACACCGTTTGAGTTTGTCTTTTCAACAACTAAGTTGCTAGGCAAGGATGAATTCTGTCCATACATTGAATATTCATAGCCATTTGTCACTTTTCTGTAACCGTTTATATCAAAGAAGCTTGATTCTCTGCCCACAACAAAATCAGAGCTTACAAGCTTTATCAAGAAAGGCTGTAAGTATGAATTGGTTACAACATTTGCGGTACTTGTAAAGTAACTAACTTCATTCCCTTTTTCTCCAGTATCGACCTGTTTTTTTAATTGAGATCCGCTTTCGAGTTCAGGAGGAATTTTAAACGAAGTATTAACTTCTGTTATTTCATATGTTTTCCAATTTGCAGTTGGGTCAGCTGTCGGTTCTGTTGTTGTTGCCGTATTTTTTAATTCTTCATTCTTCATTCTTAATTCACCTACTAGCTTCTGTGTTTGAAATGCAAAGAATCCTGCAATTGAGACTGATATTAAAAGTAAAATAGATAATAAAATGAGTAGAAAATTATTTGATTTAGGTTGCTCAACAACTTGTGGAGTAACTACTGGTGTAACTGGTGTTTGATTTTCCATGGTTTTATTTTAGCACAGTTATCTTGTACATTAATATAATTGTAGCTGTTCCTAAGAACAAAACTAGACCAAATAGCATATTATTTAGAATCATTTTTTACCCTTCTTTTTTAATTTTAACCTTGATTTTTTATCAAAATAGACAAGAACTAAGCCTGCAACTGAAATTACTCCAGCAACAACTAAAAAAATATATGTAAACGATAAAATATCAGTTTGATTCATTGTTCTTTAATCTTACCTAAAAAATAGAGGGCTGTAAATATACATCCAACAGCAGACAAACTTCCGAATACAATTGTTATTAATTTTATAGGTGTAACAGCTGTTGCCCCCAGGCTTCCCAACAACAATCCCTTTGCCATATCTAGAAAAAAATTGCCAAGACCTTCAAGTTGTTTGTCTTTATATCTTGTCATTTTAAATATTTATCAATATTTTGATTATGTTCTTCAAGTGTTTTTGCAAAGTGGATTTTGGCGTCCTCGTCGTGGATATAGTACCAATAATCAGATTCTTCAGGATTAATAGCGGCTAAAATTGACGACAGTCCAGGATTACAAATTGGACTTGGAGGAAGACCTAAGTTTTTATATGTATTAAATGATGATTTCAATTCTTTATCTATTGAATACACAGGTTTCCAGTCACCTTTAATATATTGCAAAGTTGCATCAACTTGAAGTGGCCAATCGTTTTTGATTCTTTTATATAAAATGCCTGCAACAATTTGCTTTTCATTATCTGCAAATGTCTCTCGTTCTAGCAATGAGGCCATTATTAATTGTTGATATGTAACCTCGTTTACTTTTGATTCAAAAGTTGAAGTTAATCTTGTTACAATTTGGGTAGCTGTAGCTGTTTTTGGGAAAAGATAAGTATCTGGAAATAAATATCCTTCTTTGTCAACTGTTAGTGTCAAAAATTCTTTTGTAAAATTTTCATCTTTATTTAAAGTTATTGTAAATTTAGCTGCAATTTCTTCTCGCCTTAGTCCCTCTGGTATTGTTACCCAAATTTCAGTTGGGCCTTTTTTAAGTTTTTCTATAACTTGTGATAATGAGAAGCTCGGGGCAAGCTGAAATTCTCCTGCCTGAATTTTATTTTGAGTATTTGTAAACTGAACATAATATCTAAAAACTAAACCATTTCTAACAAGACCTGCTTTCTCTAAGTTATTTCCAATAAGCGCGATGGATGAACCTTTATTTATCATGAAATCAACAAGCTTAGGATCAGAAGAGACTGGCAAAAACAAATTTTTCATATACAAGACAAAAATCATTAAGATTATTAACAAAAAAAGGGATATTTTTATAAATTTAGATTTCATTGAGGAGAGCGCGACGATAATTTTTGCTCTTGTCATTATGAATGTAGACTCTACCACATTTACATGTGATCATTTCTCCATATTTGTTCTTTTTCTTTGATCCTTTATCAAGTGGCATACCGCAACCTACACATTTTCCTTGTGACATTAACCAAGCCTGAATTGGTGCAATTACATTTTTAAACATGATCTAAATATGATTGTAACATAATGCTTGCTGCAAATGCATCTTCCATTTCTTTTCTCTTTTTACGACCCATGTGAGATGCAATAGACAATTCTTGTGCATCGTGACTAGATAAAGTTTCGTCAAATGTATCAGCATTAAAAATGCTTGCAAACTTTTTAGATTCTTCTCCCATTTCACCCTCTGAAACTCCAACTACAATTTTTTCTATTTTTTGTTTCTCAATAATTCTATTAATATGAGCAATCATTTTGTTAAAGTCTTTGTAACGAATTACTTGATATGGCTCAGAAAGTCGCCCGTCAGACACAGCAAGACCAATTTTAGATCGTCCGTAATCAATTCCCAGATACTTCATTTGTTTATTATATCTTCTATTTGTAATTTGTCATTTTTCAAGATACCACACGTGCTCTAACTATTAATCTCTTTGGATTTCTTGGATCTCCTGGTGGAACACAAGTAACAAGTGTAATAAATGAATCTGTTGTATTTTGTTCTAATATTTGAATGTCAGTTGGATAAATTTCAAAAAGCTCTTCAACTTTGAATTTGTATGAAATACCATCATATTCAATAAAAATATCATCGCCTTCTTTAAGTGTTGGTAATGTTGAAAATATTGCCATATAATTTTTAGGATTATAAAAAATAGGTAAAATAGAATGGCCAAAAACAACCGCATTACCATTTTTACCCGGAAGAGCTGTGCCTGGATACTGGACTAAATTTTTAGATAAATCTTCACCACCAATAGCAACCCTCGCATTTTCAATTTTTAATTTTGGAATTGATATTGTATAAAAGGAAACTTTAGAATCTATTATTAGTTTAGTCTTTTCTGCATCAGGGAACCAATTAGAAGCTTTTGTAAAATCTTGTCTTTCAATAGTTAACGGTGACAAAAGTGTTTTATAAGCTCTTGCATCAGTTAATTGATATTCAATGATTGGCCAAACGGAAGAAATAAGAATAATTAATCCTGATACACCTGAAATTAAGGCGGCAACTTTAATTACTTTTTTGCGATTCATTTTTCTGAAGTTATTTCGACATTAATATTTTTTGATATATGCGGCAAAGTTCCAAGCTTTCCAATTAAAGTTGGTTTCAGTCTTATTTCTGCATTTACAAACCCCGGAACAGTACTCAAAAAGTTTTCTGCCATTTTTGGATATTTACCTGCAATTTGCTTAGCAATTGAAACAACATCTATGCTTGGAAGTAAGTTGACACTAACTTTAACTTCAAATTGATCCTCCTCGCCGGAAGTTCCAAAGTCATATGTCATTTGATCATCTCTTAAAACAAATCCTGATGGAATCTTGCCTTCCAAGTTTTTCTTCGATATGTTTATTAAGTCTAGTTTTGAGACAACAGTGCTCGTAATTTTTAAACTTAAATTAAGTTTTAAATTTGTTGCTTCATCACCTGTTTTATTACTAAAGTCTTCTTCTTCCACTTCATCTTTAAACGAAGCTTCAACTAACATCATGCCTTCTGTAATCTTTTCATTAAGTTTTAATTTTGCTTCTTCAACTAGCTCTTTCTTTAAGTCATCTAGTAACTTCTTTCGATCATCCTCAGATACTGATGATATTTGTCTGCTTGATCCACCTGAAAATGTGTCAACTGCAGTTGCATCAGCCTCAGCCTTTGGATAGTTTCCTATTTTGAAAACTTCATCCTTACCTAAATTAAACTCTGAACCAATACTTCCTGCTTCAATATCAACCGTAGCAATACCTGGACTGCTTGGCGACAATGCACCTGAAACAGATGCTGACTTTGTTGTTACAAATTTTAAATCAGATGAGGAAACTAAGACTGTTCCTGATGGTAAATTTATAGGGAAAGCTGTCCCATTTTGAATTTTTACTGTTCCTTTTGCTTTGTCACCAACTGTTTTTGTACCAGTTGTTGATTTTGTTTTCTCACCACTAACATTAACATCAACTGACTCTCCTTTTATATCACCGCCTATAGAAATTAAGATATTTTCTTCTAATTTCTTAGGTACTACAAATATAGTAACTGTTGCTTTTGGTAAAAACCACCAAAGCACAAAACCTACAAAAATTAAGGTTAAAATCATCACTCCACCCATAATTAAAGGTTTACTTCCAATTGAAAAGTTTGGTTTTTTAAAAAAAGCAAATCTTTTAACTACGTTAGTAAACTTCGGCACTGTTGGTAGTTTAAAAACGTGTGGCACATAAACGGCTTCTTGAACAACTGGGACTGTATGTGTACCAACAGTAAATCCTAAATCTTCAGCTGTTACACCTTCTGGTTCCTCAACGTTATTTACTTCGTAAGAAGCAAACTTGTTTACTTCCTCTAAAGGCATATCTTCTGTAATTGTATCTGCTCCGAGTTCAGAACCACCAGCTAGTACAACTGCAAGTATCTTTTTACTAGGATCAAGTATTTCTATTTTTGGTGGGTGCATAAATTTTACTTTATTCCAATCTGCATCATTTAAAGAATTTTTAATCTCCTCAAGTTCCTCTTTCTTTTCATTAAACAAAATTATTCTAGAAGGTAAATTTAGAAACTCACCAGTGAGCCTACTTATTCCTTCGACCATATCTTCTTCAACAGAAATACTCCTCATAACACTTGTTGTCCCTATTAATTTTCCAGTGTCAAAAATAGATAAATCTAAAGTTTCATTACTTATACCAACTACAATTCCTGAAAGTGCTACCTCTTCTTCCTGTTTTATAAAATGAGATATAGCTTCTGAAAGAACAACAAATCCTGAAGGTACAAGGGACAAATCCTCACAGATCTTTTTAAGTTTTTCTAAGTATTCCTCTTTTATATTTCCATTATCTATCCAAGAATTAGGAACACCAAAGACGGTCTTTGTTGGGTCAATTATATCCTCTGGTAAGTTTTGAGTACATGAAGACAAAGAGGTATCAATAGGTCCAATTAAGTCTGTTTCCCAACGGGTTGCAGGTGAGGTACTTATAATTTCTACTTTTCCATCTGTTATTTGCCAAATACTAGAAGTTATCCATTCTGGTTCAATAAGAAGTGCCCAAAAGTTTTCTTTTTTCTCACTGGTTTTTTTTAAAAAGTCCAACATATATTCGTATTATTCCACTCCCAATTTTCTCCTGCTTAATCATTTTAGCACTACCAAGAAGTTTTGTGCTAGTAACGTGTGGACCACCACAAATTTCTCTCGAGAAAAAATCGTTATCTGTGCCTATTGTATACATTTTAATCTTCTCACCATACTTCTCGGCAAAAAAATGTAGTGCACCTTTTTTAATTGCGTCCTCAGGAGATATTTCTATAAAATTAACTGAAAGATCTTCACCTATTTTTTGATTTATTAAACCAATTATCTCTTCAACTTGTTTGTTTGTTAGTTTATCTGGGTATGAAAAATCAAATCTTAATCTTTCGTGAGTAATGTGACTTCCTTTTTGGACAACCGAGTCGCCTAAAACTTTGCGTAAAGATGCGTGTAATAAATGTGTAGCAGTATGAAGTTTTGTAGTTTCTTCAGAATGATCCTCCAAACCCCCTCTAAACATGCCTTTTGAAGTTGAACGCGATGCATCTTTATGTTTTTCGAACTCCTTTCTGAATTCTTCTAAGTTTACTTCTTGGCCTTTATCTTTAAACAATTCAACAGTTAATTCCAACGGAAAACCATATGATTGATATAAATCAAAAGCAATTTTGCCTGTGATTTTATCAATCTTTTTGATTTCTTTAAGTCCATTATCAAGACTTACTTTAAATTTGCTTAATTCCTCTAAGATAACTTTATTGTCCGTAACTTTTTTAAAATCAGGAATTTTAGTTGCAATTCTTCTGGTCAATCTTCTTAATACGTATCCGTGCATTTTATTTGACGGAACAACGCCACTATTAATCAAGGCGGTTGAGGCACGTAAATGATCTGCAATTATTCTGAAGTTTTTCTTTTCTTCTTCATATTTCTTACCTGTTATTTTTTGTAACTTTTCAATTATTGGCCAGTATATATCGGTTTTAAAAACATCTGGATCATTATTTAAGGCGGCTGTTATTCTTTCAAGTCCTCCACCAAAATCAACATTTTTATGAGGTAGCTCAACTAATTTTCCATTTTCTTTTTTGTATTGAATAAAAACTGAATTACCAATTTCCAAGAATCTTTCACAATCACAATTTGGGTGGCATTCTTCTTTTTTAAACTCAGAAGACTCATGAAGTTTTAGTTCTTCACCAAAATCAAAGAATATTTCTGAGTCAGGTCCTCCAATTTCACCTTCCGGCATTTGTTCAGGTGTACCACTTCTACTCCACCAATTCTTTTTAACACCGTAAGAATAGATATGATCTTCGGCAATATCTAATTTTTTCCATATGTTAAAACTCTCTGTATCTTCTGGAACTGAGTCATTACCCTCAAAAATAGAAACATATAATTTTTCTTTTGGTAACTTAAGCTCTTTAGTTAAAAACTCCCAAATCCAAGATAATTGGTCTTCTTTAAAATAGTCTCCCAGACTCCAATTGCCAAGCATTTCAAAATAAGTTAAATGTCTGTTATCTCCCACTTCATCTATATCAATTGTTCTAACCGCGGGCTGGAAATCTACAAGTCTTGTTCCTAATTCATGTTTTTGTCCCATCAAATATGGAACTAGAGGTTGCATACCAGAAGACGTAAAAAGTGTAGTTGCATCATTTTCCAAAACAAGTGGGGCAGGAGAAATAATTATATGTCCTCGTTTTTCAAAAAATTTTAAATACTTTTCCCTAACTTGATCTGAAGTTATCATAAACTGGATTATATCAAAAATATTACATGTTGGGGGTAATTGAAAAGAAATCAATTTTAAACCCCCAACAACCTAGAGCAATGAAAATTAAACTGGAACCCAAAACTTTTGGGTAACGTATTGTTTGATTGTTTTTTCCGAAAGCGATGTACGTCGCCCACCCCAATTTACTTGATACTTATTGATATGTTTACCCCAACTTAGGATAACCTTATGGCCGACAATCTTGACCGTTCTCTTGCTATCTGAGTACGGCTGATCAAAGGTTTGCCCGTTTCGAAACGCAAGCGCTGGCCGACCTTTTTTCTCGCAAGACTTCGCACGTCCAAGACTGCCATGAATTCTTAAACAAATTTCACATCGAAACAACGGTTTTGGTGACATGTGCATGCTCCTTTATACTTTAATGTGCTCTAGGTGTGAGGATTATATCATATAATACCTATAGTAGGTCAAATTTATTCCTGTCCATGGGTGGTCATGGACTTATCTTTTTTAAACATTTCTGCAATTCCTGACAATTTATTAGGTCTTATTAAACCTCCTCCTAAAATTGCATCTTCTAAAATGGAATTTAATCTTTTAATGGATTTTCTAAGATCTAAAATAATAAAAACAACTTGAATACCAACTATAACCAGTAAAACAGTTAGCGAAATTACAACAACAACTAATAATCTTTGTACACTATCCATATAATTATTCTACAGTAATACTCACGCTTTTTTCGGTTACTTTTCCTGATCTTGAAGTTGCTACAAATTTTAATTCATGTGTTTCTTTTGTAACTTCTAATTCTGACACAAATTCTCCGTCTTGATTCAACGTAATTGGTTGGTTGTTAACAGTTAAACTAACATCAGTTGTGGTTTTACCTGAAACTTTAACTTTTTTGTTTAAAACAATCTCATTACTTTTTGGACCTGTAATTTCAATTTCAGGTGGTCTTGTAAACTTACTATATTCAAATCCTAAATAACACAAAACTGATATTATTAAAATTCCAACCCCAACAGCAAAAGTTAATTTTGGTGACCAAGTAAATTTACTCTGTACATCAGGTTTGGGATTAATTGTAAGTTTTTTTGGTGGATAATCTCGCCTCAACATAGCGTTAATATTATCTACAGATAAATCAAGAGCACTTCCTAAATTCTTTACAAAGCCAGAAACAACTGGAAATTCTGGTAATTTATCCCAATCACCTTTTTCAATCTTTAATATAAAATCTCGCTTAATTTTAGTTAAATATTCTAATCTAGATAAAGAAATGCCTTTTTTAATACGAGCATCTTTCAAAATTTGTCCTACTGTATTCATATTACTTTCCTACTGAAGCCAAAAATTCATCAGCATTTTTGATAAGAACCTCACGTGGCTTTGAAGAACCATCTGATGGGGCAATAACTCCTGCATCTTGCAACTGATCAATTACCCTTGCAGCTCTAGCATAACCAATTGATAAACGTCTTTGAAGAAGTGATGCTGAGGCTCTATCATACTGGCAAACTGCTTTTACTGCTTCTGCAAAAAGATTGTCTGTTTCTCCAGTTACACCTGGTATTGCAGCTTTTCCTGATTTAGTTTGGGTTGTAACTTCATCAGTATACTGAACTGGAACTCCTTGATTTTTAATGAAATTAACAAGCTTTTTTATCTCTTCATCATTAACAAATGCACCCTGAATTCTAGCAGGCTTTGCTTGATCTGGAGGAAGATATAACATATCTCCTTTACCAAGAAGTTTTTCAGCTCCCTGTGTATCCATTATTACTCTTGAATCAATTTGAGATGAAACAGCAAATGCAATTCTAGTTGGAATATTAGCCTTAATAAGCCCTGTAATAACATTTACTGACGGTCTTTGAGTTGCAAGAACCATGTGTATTCCTACTGCACGGCTCATCTGTGCAATTCTTGTAATAGCATCTTCAACTTCAACAGGAGAAAGAAGCATAACATCAGCCAATTCATCGATTAATAAAACTATGTATGGAAGTGCCTGGAATCCACTCATTTCATTGTATGTATCAATATTTCTAGCCCCTGCTGAAGCAAATAACTCATATCTTCTATCCATTTCTCGTGTAAGCCAACGAAGGGCAGATAATACCTTACCTGTATCCACTATTACAGGAGATAATAAATGGGGAATATCATTATATCCGGTTAATTCGACCCTTTTAGGATCAACCATAATAAACTTAACTTCGGAAGGACTTGCACGAAAGAGGATTGATGCTAAAAATGTATTTACACAAACAGATTTACCAGAACCAGTCTGTCCAGCAATTAAAACATGTGGCATTTTACCAATATCTGCAATAATAGGTTTTCCACTAACATCAAGTCCCAAGGTAACAGCAAGTTTTGATTTCTTTAGACTCATTTCATCAGATTCTAAAATTCTCTTTAATGGAACAAATTCAGGAGATCTGTTTGGAAGCTCTATTCCTACTAAATTTCGTCCTGGGATTGGGGCTTCAATTCTAATAGCACCAGTTGGAGCTGATAGGGCAAGAGCAAGATCTCTTTCAAGAGCTGTAATTTTACTTAATTTTGTACCCAATGCTACCTGAATTGCATATTGAGTTACCGCTGGGCCCAAATTAACTTCTACTATATTTGCAGTAATTCCAAATGACTCAAGAGTTTTTTCAATTATGTCTGCATTTCCGTTGATGTCTCCTCTATCAACTTTTCCGATTTGATCGCCAGACAAAAGATCAAGCGGTGGGTATTTCCAAATTGTTTCTTCCCCTTTTACATTACTTATTAATTTTTCTTCTAATGGCTCTCTTGATGTAGCTACACTAATTGGTTTTGGTGTATTTATAATCGGTGCTGTAGATGTGGCTGATGATCCTGAAATCTTAAAGTCTTTTCTTGCAAGTATTCTTCCACCACCTGCAGATTTTTGGCCAAATATATATAGACCAACAGTTGAAAAGAAAGAACTCAAAACTTTAAAGACTTGATCAAATGAAGTATTAAAAAGAATAATAAGACCAGTCATAATTATTCCCAGAAAAATAATTGTCGCGCCTATTGGAGTAACTAAAGTAGAAACACCATCCCAAAAAACTAAACCCAAATTGCCAGATTTTCCAAGACCTGCAAGTGACAAAAATACTAAAATTGATCCAACAATGACATTTGGCTGCGCAAGAGGAATTTTAATTTTACTTAAAAGAAATGCAAATGACAAAAATATAAATGGTAAAAAGATTGTAGCAAAACCGAAAACCTCCATCATCAAATCATTAAAACGAACAAGAATTAATCCGCTTCTTGAAAACGAAATTATGATGAGTGCGGCCAAAGCAAAGAAAATAGCTTGTGCTATTGAAAACATTGTTTGAGGCTTAAGCTTAAGTTTATAGGCTCTTTTATCAGTTCTTCTAGATTTCTTTTTTGACATGACAACTTACATCATATCAAACTTCAACTACGATAGGAATAATCATAGGACTACGGCCGGTGGTTTTGAAGAAATAACCTTCCAAGAATTTAATTGCTTCGTCTTTTAGTTTTTTACTATTTAAGTTATTATGTGTTCCTAAATGTTTCATTAATCTTTGAATTGAATCATTTAATAACCCTCCACTAATTCCTTCAAATACAAACCCTTTACTTACAATCTCAGGTTTATTTAATACTTTTCCATCTTTTGTAGCTTTAAAAACAATTACAACCATCCCTTGTTTTCCAAGAAGTGTTCTATGTTCCAATACAGTTTTACCAATATCTCCAATTCCCAAACCATGAACCATAACCTCTTTAACTTTTACTTTTTGTCCTCTTGAGGCTATATCATTTTTAAAATCTACTGAGTCACCAGGTTTTAATTTAAATACATTTTCTTTTGATCTTCCAGTAGACATTACAAGTTTTTCATAACCATGCATGTGCTTTATCGTACCTCCTGTTGGTATGAAATATTTAGGCTTTGCAATATCCCAAAGCATTTTAATATCTTCCTGGGCGCCGTGACCAGAGACATGAAGCCCTTCTTTTAAATCGTAATAATGAGTATCCACACCTCTATCAATAAGTTCATCAATTACAAAATCTTGGCTTTCTTTTGAATAAGGTGGTGCAGGATTGGCAGAAAAAATAAATGTATCGCCTTCGGTTACTGCAACTCTACTGTCATCATCTGTTGCAAGTCTATAAACAGAACTTCCTACTTGGCCATAACAACCGGCAACTATATACATGAGGTCTCGAGGATGAATATTTTTAGCCTTTCTTGTATCAACAACATCGTTTGCATCATATTTTAAGTATCCCAATTTATGAGCTGATTCAGTTTTGTTTTGGATTGACCTTCCTACAAAAACCACTTTTCTGTTTACTCTCTTTGCCACATTTATCATTTGTTGAAATCTACCAATTGAAGATGACATCGCACTCATAAATAAAGCTTTCTTTGCATTAATTGCAATTTTTAATAAATTGTTTTCAATTTCTACACCACTTTTTGCAAAACCTTCTTCGTGTACTCCAAGACAATCAGAAATTATACATAAATTTTCTCCACCTGAGGCTAACATTTTTGCTCTCTCTATATCAAATGGTTGGCCATCGACTGACTCTTGGTCAATTTTATGTTCTGGAACATGCATTATTCTGCCCTCTGGAGTTTCAATCAAAAAACCAACAGTATCGGGAACAGAGTGTGAAACTCTAAATGGTGAGATTTTAAATGAACCGATTTGAAAGCTATCTTTAGTAGGATCAAATGTGTTTATCTTAAAATCAGTTATCCCATTATCTCTAAATTTTTCTTCTAAAAATTCTGTAACAAGTGGAGCACAATAAATTGGGGCATTTACTTCTCTAAAAAGAAAAGGGAGTGCTCCTATGTGATCTTCATGCCCTTGGGATAATACAATTGCTTTTAGTTTATGGCGGTTCTTGACGACATATGAAAAATCAGGAATGACAAGGTCAACTCCAGGCATTTCCAAGTCAGGAAAGCCAACACCACAATCCAAGATGATCATTTCATCGTGGTATTCGTAAACATTTAAATTTTCCGTAACCCCAGTAGTACCCGAAAGGGCTATAAATCGAAGCATAATTAGATTGATTGTAACATATCTTTTAATTTGGTGAAGTCAGCCTTCTCAGCTTCGAGAATTTTGCCATTACGGAGAGATGCTGCAGGGTGATACATTGGCACAACATTAAATTCTTTTAGTTTAAATTCTTTACCATGAACTTGAGAGATGAAAACGTCAGGTAAAAACTTAGCCATCGAAAATCTTCCAAGTGTAATTATAATTTTTGGATTAATGATTTCTAGAATTGCGTCAAGATACTTGCCGTAAGCTTCAATCTCATTTGGAAGTGGATCTCTGTTTTCTGGAGGTCTATGGTGAACAATGTTTGTAATGAAGACTTTTTTTCTTTCAAGCCCTGCTAATTCCAATAATTTATCAAGAAGTTTTCCTGCTTGTCCTACAAAAGGAAGTCCTTGCAAGTCTTCGTTTCTACCAGGACCCTCGCCTATTAGTAAAATTTCAGTTTCAGTATTACCTGAACCAAATACAAGTTTATTTGCGCCTTTTTTCAATGGAAGTGAATCATCCTTTTCCATTTCATCTTTAAGACTATGCAAAGCGACGTATTTGTCATGAAGTCTTTCAAATTTTGTCATGGTTAACAAATTCTACCATTTTGGTTTTTGTGTCATATACTGCAAAGTTAATTCCATTTTCTAATGCTCCAGGATTTATAACATTTCCAATCTCTCCTTGTTGGTGTGTGTGACCACAAAAAATAATGTCAGAGTTTTTTCTATCTTCATTTAATTTTTTAATATTGTGGACTAAACCAATTTTAACTCCATCAATTTCAAATTTTAGAAATTCTTTAAACTCAAACTTTGGATCGATATCAGCATTACCTAAACATGAATAAAGTGGAATCCCAAAATCTGTAACTATTTTTATGTTGTCAAAAACATTCCAGTCCCCTGTATGAATTACTGCTCCCGCCTTAATTTCTTTTGCAAATCCCAACACATGTTTTACGTTCATAACGTTTCCATGTGAATCTCCAATGACTAATAATTTCACAAAGTTATTGTACTACAAAGGGAGGAACTCTTTGACGTTTTGGGTAGTAACATGGAATGTTGTTCCTTTTCCTTCAACAATTGCTCTTGCAACTTTTCTGACAACACCACCAATAGTTCTTTCCATGGTTCTAATTCCTGCATCATATCCAAAAGGACGTACTAAGTTTGCCCAAACTTCATCATCAATCTGTAAAACTTCTGGAGTTAGCCCTGCATCTTTTAAAGCTTTAGGAAATACATATTTTTTTCCAATAGTTATTTTTTCAAGATCAGTATAGGAAGGCATCATAATAGGCTCAATTCTGTCCATTACAGCCGTTGAAATATTTGTTGTGTTATTTGCAGTTGCTATAAAAATACATTCTGAAAGATCAAACGGATAATCAATGTAATGATCAGAAAATGCATGATTTTGGCCGGGGTCTAAAAGTTCAACCAAAACACCCATTATAGACGCCCTTCCCTGATCTGTTACCCTATCAATTTCGTCAAGAAGTATTACAGAATTTTTAAACTGTGTATCTCTCATTGCTTTAATAATTTTCCCAGGTTCTGCTTCTGGATGCATTTTGGATTGACCTCTTAAGTCCAGTGGATCTCCCATACCTCCAAATGGAATACGGGCAATCTTTCGACCCAAAGCCTCTGCAATTGAATAAGCAATTGTTGTTTTTCCAGTACCCACAAGGCCCACAAAACAAAGAATTGGAGCACGATATATATCTTCTGATTCACCTTTTTCTTTCTTAAGTTTCATTACAGAAAGATATTCTAAAACACGATCTTTAATATCATCCAAGCCAAAATGCTTCTCGTCCAATATTTTTTTGGCATTAACCAAATCTAAATTGTCTTCTGATTTTTGAGTCCATGGTAAATTTGTAATCCAACCAATATAACTATCCATCCTGTCATATTCTGGTAAAAATGTAGGGGAATTTGTAAGCTTTTGAAGCTGGGATAATCTAACCTGAACAGATTTTTTCAAATCTTCAGGAATAGTAGATTTATTTACTTTATCACTTAAAATATTTATCTCTTGAAAGGCAGTATCTGACATAATTTAAGTATATCAGTTTATTCTCAAGCTGTGTAATAAGTATTTGAAGCAGACCCTTTCTTTTTAAGTACTTTTAAGTTTACTAATTTCCTAAGTTTATCTTGGGCAGTTCTTTTTGGAACGCTCAAGATATCTACTACCTCATCGCTTGTAATTTTTCCCAAATTTACCGCAAAATCAACTATTTTTAATTCATCTTTATTTAAGACGGCTGAAGCTTTTGATTTTTTTGAAAATGACAATATTAAATCTTTTACCTTTTGAGCTTCAAATAAAAACCCTTCTGTAAAATACTCAAGCCAATTTGTTAAATCTGCATTTTCTCTTAATCTAAAATCTTCACCTGTTTGTAAATTTTTATAATATCTTTTTCGATCATTATTATAAAAATTATCTAAAATCATCGACTTTTTAAAAACATATCCTTTTTGGTATAAATAAAGCAAAGTCAAAAGCCTTGTTGACCTACCATTACCGTCGGTAAAAGGATGGATTGAAACGTATTGATAATGAAAAATGCCTGCTTTAATAATTGGATGGATTTCGTCTTCTTTGTTCATCCATTCTATTAAGTCTTTTAATAAAGGTTCAACTTTGTCAAATTTTGGTGGCGTATATACCAACTCTCGTCCCCATAACGATATATTTACAATGTAAACAGGGCCTTTTCTAAAAACTCCAGCTTTATTTTCATCGATTAACCCTGTAGTTACTGATTTGTGAATATCTAATATTTCCTTTTTATCAAAAGACTTTTTAGATTCATGAATTTTGTCAACCAGTTTTAATGATTTTAAGTAGTTTTCAACTTCTAAAATCTGGCTATGCTCTGCTATAATTTTTTCTCCATCGGCTAACATTCTTACTTGGTATTCGTCAAGAGTATTGCCCTCAATACTTGTTGAAGAGTGAGCCATACCAATAGTCGCAACCTTCTTAAGGTAAATTTCTCTCGCAGGAGTAATATTACTTTTTTCAACCAACGACTTAATCTCTGAAATTTTAGTTAAATCAGAAAGAATTTTATCAGTGATTCTATATTTTGGTTTAAACATTGTATACTGGTATTATATCATATCGCGCAACTATCGCGCGGAACCTCGCGCAAACAAACAAGCCGATTCCAAAGCTAATATTTAAAATATTTATCTCTTGGAAGGCAGTATCTGACATATCTAAAGTATAGCAGGAAGTTCAAATTTTATTCAAATATGAGGTTGTCAAAGATCTTTTTGGCTGTATCTTTGACAAAACTATCTCCAGTTGCACCAAAAATTTTAATTTCATAGACATACTGAGGAGTTACAAACATCGTGTAAGCAACATTCGTTGCATCCTCACTAACTACCAAATTCACAACATTCTTACCCCATTTTGTGGCAGGAGTATTACTATTTATTTTGTAGGTTGATGCTTGCATTCTTTCTTCTCCAGTTTGATTATTATATTTTTCAAGTTCCGTTGTTAATGATGAAACTAAAGCAGTATTATTAGCAAAACGACCATTGTTTGGAATACAACTAACAGCTACAGCTTGAGAAATATACCCACTTGCTCCGTCTGGGCTTGTAAACATTGTTATTGCTTGTTTGTGTTGGTCATACCCATTTGGGAACTTAGTTAAGAGATTTGGATATGTTCCTCCCCTTGGAAAATCCCAAAATCTCCCACTTCCTTGTTCACTTGTTACAGATGGTTGGCGATTTACATCCAATGGATAGTAATATGGTGCTTCTTTAGGTGGAATTGCAAATTTTACCCCACATTCTTTATTATCTTTATAACTCCAGCCTGTTGGTAAAGCACTAATCTGGCTTGCTGGTGTGTTTGTCGGACTATTTTGATCAGGAATAGCGGTAGGATTGGTTTGCACTTCATTCTCTACACATTGTGAATTTGATGATTGCTTTCCTAAGTAATATCCGCCAAGACCAAAGATTAAAGAACAAACCAAAGCTACTCCTCCTATCATTAAATAATTTATTTTTGGTGTTGCAACAGGTTGAACAACTACAGGCGAAGTGACTGGTGAATCTAAATTTGACTGATTAAAATTTTCCATACTATAAAAATAGTAGCATATTTATATCAAGAAGTCTTACCTATCTACGTTTGGTCCGGTTTGGAAGTATCTGGAAGTAGGAAAATGTGGGCCTGAGGATCTTCCTTCAGAAGCTGGTCTATCTGCATTTCCTCTTGTGTCTCTGTTATTGAACCCACCTGTCCTTGGTCCTCTTGAAAATCCACCTGATTGTGGTCTTCCACCTCTATCTCCACCACCACGATTAAAAGATGGTCTTCCTCCCCTTGAAACACCAAAGCCACTTCCATTTGGTTTACCACCATGTGGCAAGCTTTGCTTATCTGTTGATGGATCCATTCTCATAGAAAGATTTATTCTTCCCATTTCGTCAACTTCTTTAACTCTAACTTGTACTTTTTGTCCAATTGCAACTATGTCATTAGCATCGGCCACATAGCCCTCTGCCATGTCTGAAACGTGAACCATTCCATCTTTTCCTGGAAGTATGTTTACAAACGCTCCAAATGGCATAATTCTAACAACTTCACCCTCATATATTTCTCCGGCTACTACAACTTTTCCTAAGGCTTCGATAAATTCCAAAGCTTTTGAAATTCCATCACTGTCTATTCCAGAAACTGCAACACTACCATCATCTTCCACATTAATTTGTGTTCCAGTATCTGCCATTAATGATTTAATCACTTTTCCACCCGGACCTATTAATTCTCCAATTTTGTCTACAGGGACTTTAACCATTTTAATCTTTGGAGCATACTTACTAACTTCTTTCCTAGGTTCTTTTATAGCATCTGTTACGCTCTTTAACATTTCAGCTCTACCAGTTTTTGCTTGTTCTAATGCTTTTTCTAAAATTGCGGGAGTTAAATTTAATGTTTTAACGTCAAGTTGAATTGCTGTTATTCCCTTTGAGGTACCTGCAACTTTAAAGTCCATATCTCCATTAAAATCTTCAATGCCCATGATGTCTGACATTATGGCTACATCTTTTCCGTCAATAATTAAGCCCATGGCGATACCTGATACTGGAGCAGTTATTGGAACACCTGCATCCATTAAGGCCAAGCTCGATCCACAAACTGATGCCATAGATGTTGATCCATTTGAGCTCATAACTTCAGAAACTACTCGAATTGCATATGGAAAAACTTCTACAGATGGAATAACTGGCATTAATGCTTTTTCAGCTAAAGCACCATGTCCAATTTCGCGTCGACCAACATTTCCAACTCTTCCGACCTCGCCGGTCGTAAATGGTGGCATTGAGTAGTGGTGAATATATCTTTTTTCCTGTTCGCCTTCAGCTGATTCCAATAATTGTCCCATTTGAGTACCACCTAAAGTTGCGATTGAAAGAACTTGAGTTTGACCTCTAGTAAATAATCCTGATCCGTGAGTTCTTGGTAAAAAGCTAACTTCTGATGCAAGAGGCCTTATTTCTGTTAATTTTCTTCCATCAGGTCTTATGCCTTTTTTCAATATTTGTTCTCTAATATAATCTTTTTTGATATGGTCGATGATCTCTGCTACCCATTTTTTATCTTCTTCGTTTTCTAATTTTTCACCAACTGCCTCAACCATTACTTTGAAGTCGTCTGATGCGCCTTCATGGGTTGCCATGTTTTTAACAAGTTCTGGAATATCTTTATCTACTAATTTATGAATTTGTTTTTCAAGCTCTGCTGAAGGTTTTGCTTCTTCATATTTATCTCTTTTTATCTTCTTTTCAGCTGCAAATTCTTCAATAGCTTTATTTATTGTTTGTGCTTCATCAAATGCCATTTTAACTCCATCAACGATTACTTTTTCAGATACTTCTTTTGCACCAGTTTCAATCATTAAGACTGCTTCAGAAGTTGAAGAAACAACTAAATCAAGGGAAGAAGCTGACATTTCTGTGTTTGTTGGATTAACTACATATTTTCCATCAGTAAATCCAATATTTACAACACCTACTGGACCTTTCCATGGAAGAGTTGTTGTATGAACTGCTGCTGAAGCTGCAATTGCGGCAAGCATTGATGGCATATTTTCTCCATCAACCGAAAGAACAGAAACAATTATTTGAACTTCTCTTTTGTATGTCTTTGGGAAAAGTGGCCTTATAGAACGATCTATGAGACGAGATACTAAAACTTCTTCATCAGTTGGTCTTCCATCTCTTTTAACCCAACGGGAACCCTTAATTCTTCCACCTGCATATAACTTTTCTTGGTATTCAAGAGATAGTGGAAAATAATCCATTTCCATTTTTAATGGGGCTGAGGTAACGGTTGCTAATACTACAGTGTCACCCATTCTGGCCATGACAGCGCTATCTGCTTGTTCTGCAACTACTCCTGTGGTTAAGGTAATTTCTTTTCCACCTAATTTGAATGTCTTAACTATCTTTTTTTGATTTATCATTAAACTTCATCTAAACCTAATTTATATAATTTTGAAGAATTATTTGTTTAATTTTAATTCTTTGATTAAAGCTTTGTATCTTACTTCGTCTTTCTTTTGTAAGTATGACAGAAGTCTTCTTCTTTTTGCAACCATTGAAAGTAGTCCTCTTCTTGAATGAACATCTTTTTTGTGTTCTAATAAATGTTCTGCAAGTTTTGCAATTTTTGTTGAAAGAAGTGCAATTTGAATTTCAGGGGAACCTGTATCTCCCTTTTCTCTTGCAAACTTTTTAATTAATTCTTTTTTCTCTTCTACTTTTAATGCCATATTGTTTAGTCATGTATGGTCAAAGCTTTATTGCCTCACCACCATCTATTCTTGTATTATATCAGGCAAGCTTTAATTTTACAAAGGGGAATTAATTATCTATATCTTATTTCTTCAACTACAGTTTTTACAATATCTTTTAGTATCTCCCCTAAATTTTTTTGATTTATAGGTTTTAGCCCAGGAGGCGGCATTTTTGCTTGAGTTTCATCACTAACAACCTTTATTTCAGGTTCTTTTTTTTCGTAAGGTTGTCGCCGTTCCATAGACATATTCTTATATCAACTTAAACTAGTTCCGGTAAAAATCTTTGGCTCACTCCATGATGGGGGAATTTCTTGATCAAGTTCCATCTCTGCTTCTTCTGGTGTCATTTGCTTGTCAGTTATGTGTGTCGACTGAATTACTGGGTTACTGATTGATTGATTTATTGGCTGAGATGTAAATGGCCTTGTTGGAATTGAACCTACTGGATAACTTCTAGCAGGCATAATTTTTGGCACTCTTTTACCACCAAGTTTAAGTAGCTCTGCAAAAATCTCAAAGGTATCTGCAGTTACATCACTACTTTGAAAATTCTTTGATTGTTCTTCAATACCAGCCAATAAATTTGTCGCAATATCCTCATTTACTGTAAACCCACTTTCTTTAATCAAATTGGCAACAAGTTCTGAAGTTGAACTTGCTGGTTTTGCAAATGATAAGATCTGCAAATCATTATTTAAAATTTCTAAAAGTCTTGTCCCAATATGTACAAGTTTTGCTGTTTTGAATTCTTCTTTAGATAAAGCAGGAAAATGAGAATCATTTGCTCCTCCAAGTAAAACAACCAAATCTCCAGAAGCTCCAGAATAATTTATATCAACCTGTTCTTTTGTAGGTGATTTCTGTCCGACTTTTGGTGAAATTGTTAACTTAAATTGGCCATTTTCAATGTCATAGCTAACTTTGTCAACATTATTCGCATCATAATTTATTAAATTAATAACTAAATTTTTGCTTCCCAACTCGGATGTAACTTTATCTACTCCAATTAATCTTGAATATTCAGTAACCATAGGAGCAGGACATGAAATTGAAACTGACTTTCCTGATTCTGAGAGCGAAAGGGAAAGCGAAAGTCCTGCAGCAACTTGATCAATAAAAGGCTTTGATGGCAAAAGAATTAATATCTCGTTGGCAGAGGTTATTAATGAAGCGAAGCTATTTTCCATTTACCGATACTATAACATCTCCAATTTGAAAATCAAGCTGTGGAACAAAAAGTATTCCACATTCTTCACCTTGTGATACTCCCGGAACCTCTTGTTTTTGTTTTTTGATTGAAAGAACTTTGACTTTACCAAGTTCTGTTTCACCTCTCATGAGTCTTATATCTCCTGACTTTTCAATTCTTCCCATCATAACTTTTGATCCTGCAACTTTTTTATTATCAAACGGGAAGCTTGCAATGATCTCTGCTTTGCCTAGTATTTCAGTTAATCCACTTTTTACAATTTCATCAAGCCTTTCAAGAAGTTTATAAATAACATCAAATCGTTCAATCTTAACTTTATCCATTTCGGCCAGAGATTTAACATTTGTAGGAATTTTACTTTCAAAAACAAATATCAAAGCTTTGTTTGCTTTTGCATTCATAACATCAGACTCTATAACGTCACCTACAGTTGCATCAATTACTGTAAATTCAGAGGGGATTGAGGCAACAAGTGCCTCTAATGCTCCAGCATTATTTGCCTTTAAATAAAGTGGGATTTTAGTTTTGTCAATTATTTTATGCGCTACTCCATCCTGAGATGTTTGTTTTGTAGTTTCCTTATCCGTAATTACAGTTCCCACTTGAGGCAATGATTCAAAACCTAAAATTCTGGCAGGTTCACCACACAAAACTTCTTTTACTTGATTTTTTTTATCATCAAAAAGGCCTTTAATTTTTCCCTTTGCTCCACCTTCGGTGAAAACTTCTTGTCCTACTTTTAATTTTCCACTTCTAACAACAACTGAAACCATATTTCCACCTTTTTCCCTTGTGGTTTCTATAACAACCGCTTCAAGATCTGCGTCGACATCTCCTTCAACATTATTAACGTCAGAAAGTAAACTAATTAAATCTAAAAGCTCTGTTAGACCCTCTTTCTTTTTAGCAGAAACACCTAAATACGGAGTTTGACCCCCTCTTCCTTCAAAAAATATTCCTTCTTTTTCAAGCTGAGTTAGAGCAACATCAACTGAAGCCGCAGGTAAATCTATCTTAGTACAAACTACAATATATGGAATTTTGGCCTCGTTAATATGAACGATTGCTTCTTTTGTTTGAGGTTTAACTCCATCAGAGGAATCTAAAATAAGAAGAGCAATATCTGCTAGTTTTGAGCCACGTGATCTCATCTGAGAAAATGCAGCGTGTCCAGGAGTGTCAATAAAGGTAATTTTTGAACCGTCTTTTGTGGTTACGACGGATGCTCCAATTGATTGAGTAATTCCTCCAGCTTCCCCTTTTACTATGCTTGTTTCTCTGAGTGCATCAAGAAGTGAAGTCTTACCGTGGTCAACGTGACCCAAAACTACTACAATCGGCTGTCTTTTTATATTCATATATATTTATTTTTAAGATACTTAAAATTATCATTGTTGTGTATCTTCAGTAACTACAGGCACTTCCACTTGGCTCGACTCGGCAGAGGCGGCTATTTCAATTTTGTAACCTGTTAATTTAGACGCTAGTCTTACATTTTGGCCATCTTTTCCAATTGCAAGTGATAATTGATCTTCAGGTGCAGTAACAGTTGCCTCTAAAGTTTTCTTTGAAACCTTAACTGTTAAACCATCAGCGGGGGCTAATGCAAGCTTAATAAGTTCTGCAAAATCCTCATTATATGGAATAACATCAACTCTTTCGCCTCCTAATTCGTTTGTAACAGCTTGTACTCTAACTCCCTTTTGTCCAACACAGCTTCCTACAGGATCAACTCCTGACTGTGCTGAGTGAACTGCAATTTTGGTCCTAACTCCTGCTTCTCTTGAAATTAATTTAATATCAACTGAGTTTGCACCAATTTCAGGAACTTCACGGGCAAACAATTTAACTACAAATTGAGCGTCGCTACGTGACAAGATTATTTCCCTTCCTTTAACAGTTTCCCTTATATCTTTAAGTAAAAATGTAAGTCTTTGACCTTGAGACAATCTTTCGGAAGGAACTCTTTCTTCTGCAGGCATTACTCCTTCAGTCCTACCCATATCAACTCTGACATTTGCACCATCAAAGCGAAGTACTATTCCAGAAACAAGCATCCCAACTTTTCCAGTAAATTCATCCATAATAACTCCCATTTCAGCTTCTCTTATTTTTTGGTGAATTACCTGTTTTGCAGTTTGAGCAGCAATTCTTCCAAAACCAGGAGGGGTAACATCTTTTCCATCTACTAAAATTTTAGCTCCACCATCGAGTGAATTTATTTCAGCATCAAAAACTGTTTCTTCTGCATATTCAGTTCCATTTTCTTTTGCATCTCTTCTAAAAGCTGCAATAATTGCTTGTTTAATTGCGTCTAAAATGACAGAAGCATCAAGACCACGCTCAGAGGCAATTGCTTTTAAAGCTTGATTAAATTCAGTTCTTGGTTGATTGTTACTTGCCATAGTACTGAATTCTACAGCAAAGGAAGCTTCTGGTCAATGAGAGTGAAGTAAAAATTAAACTTCTTCTTTATTTGTATTGTTTGCGATGGCTGAAGCTATACTACCCAAATTTTTTGGAACTTCATGAATCGAAGAATCAATAAATACTTTATCTATACCGTCACTAATCCTGCTAGCCAATTCTTTATTACTTCTCCTCGTTTCTGCCATTTCAATAAATTTCATAGCATAATCGGTTGACGAGAATTCAAGTAATCTTGAAGCTATTTTATCAAAAGTTTTCGCATCTGCGTGTTCCTTATCAAGTGCCAAATAAGCACTTAACACTTCGTACACAGTAGAAGCTTTTCCAAGTTCAACATTAAAATCTGACCAAATCATGTAATCAACTTCAGACATACCAACAACTTTAACCTCTCTCCCCCTGCCTGTCAAGGAGAAAATTTTGAAGTTATAATCCTTCCTCTTTCAAATCATCAATTATTCTTTTTTGAACCCTTGTTGGTTTTTCGGGAACTAAAATGTTTAATTTTACATATTGATCGCCTTTTGTTTTATGATGTGGATTTGGGGCACCTTTACCCCTTAGTCTAATCATTGTCCCTGATCCTGTCCCTTCTCTAACTTTAATTTTAACTTCATCTGTAATTGTAGGAACTTTAATTGTTCCGCCCAGTACTGCCATTGAGTAGGGAATTGTGACATTTATGTAAATATCATCTCCATCTCTTTCGAAAAATTCATGTGGAGCAACATTTACTGAAAGTGTAAAATCTCCAAAGTTTATTTTTGTTCCTTCATCAACACCTGCAGGAATTTTAATTTTTCGCCTTTTTCCTTCTATATCAAATTCTTTTTCAACACCATTTACTGCTTCCATAAACTCCAAACGGACGCTATATCTTGGAATCTGTTTTTGTCTCTGTTGTCCTCCAAATGGATTTCCTCCACCACCAAAGAAGCTTTCAAAAATATCAAACGGATCGCCAAAGTCAGTATTACCAAATGGATTTTGCTGGCCTCCGCCTGAAGACCAAGTATAGGTAAATGGACTTCCTTGTCCACCTCCAGCAAATGGATTGCCGCCACCACGTGATCCCATTCCACCAGGGGAGAATGCATCATGACCATAGTTATCATATGCTCCCTTTTTAGAAGGATCAGAAAGAATTTGATACGCTTCGTTTATTTCTTTGAACTTTCTTTCTGCTTCTTCTTTGTCTCCACCTTGATGTCTATCAGGATGCCACTCCAAAGCTTTCTTGCGATATGCATTTTTAATTTCCTGACCAGATGAAGTTTTCGTTACTCCAAGTAAATCGTAATAATCATTTTTTGAAGACATATTCAGATTGTACCAAACTATGAGATTCTCTGTTCTACAACTTTTTCAATTTTTTGTTTTGCCTTCGTTAATGCAATAACCCGACGTTCAGTTGGTTTACGTTCATTTCTGATCTGAGTATCCACAGCATTTTCATAATCAAGAAGTGCTTCATTTGTCAAACGTTCAACACCTTTATATGTTGGATTACCGACTACGTATCCAGCCGCATCAAGCCTGCTCTGTCTTTTCAAAGTATTTTCCATTACTCAACAACCTCCCCTTCTTCAACTTTTGAATCGTCTTTCTTCTTGTCTTTTCCCTGACTCGACTCTGCATCAGAGGCGGTTGCAGGTTCTTCTGTAGACTGTGAGCCATCAGCTGTTGGCTGTGCACCTTGTGCACCATACATTGCTTGGCCAACTTCAGATAAAGTGTCTGACAATTCTTTGGTTTTTGCCTCCAAATCCTCTTTTGTCCCAGTTTCCAAGATATCTTTTAGAGCTTTAACTTTATCCTGTACTTTTTCAACAACCTCTTTTGGAGCTTTATCCCCTGCATCTTTAATTGACTTTTCTGCAGTTGTAATCATAGCATCTGCCATATTTTTAGCTTTTATTTGCTCCGCTTTCTTCTCATCTTCTGCTTTATTCTTTTCTGCATCTTCTTGTGCTTTTTTAACTTCTTCATCTGTTAGACCAACAGAACCTGTAATTTTAATATTTTGTGTCTTTCCTGTTGCTTTATCTTTTGCAGTTACAGTTAAGATTCCATTTGCATCCAAATCAAACATAACTTCAATTTGTGGGACACCTCTTGGAGATGGTGGAATACCATCAAGTACAAATCTTCCAAGCGCTTTGTTGTCGTTAGATAGTGGCCTCTCACCTTGAGTTATATGAATTTCTACTTGTGTTTGATTATCAGCAGCAGTTGAGAACACTTCAGTTTTAGAAGTTGGAACAGTAGTATTTCTTGGTATCATTGGTGTTGCAACTCCTCCCATTGTTTCAATAGCTAAGGTTAACGGGGTAACATCCAAAAGTAATATATCTTTTACATCCCCTGCCAATACTCCTGCTTGAATAGCTGCGCCAATTGCAACAACTTCATCAGGATTAACTGATTTATTTGGCTCTTTACCAAAGAACTTTTTAACTTCTTCTACAACTTTTGGCATTCTAGTCATTCCACCAACCATAATAACTTCATTAATGTCAGATGCTTTAAGTCCAGCATCTTTTAAGGCATCTTCTACTGGTTTAATTGTTTGAGCAATCAAATCGGAAACTATTCCTTCAAACTTTGATCTTGTGAGTTTCATCGTCAAATGGAGTGGTTGACCATCTTTTTGAGTTATGTATGGTTGATTTATTTCTACTTCTTCAGCTGCTGATAATTCTATTTTTGCCTTTTCTGCAGCATCTCTTACACGTTGCAAGGCCTGTTTATCAAGCCGGAGATCCATTGAATTTTCTTTTTTGAATTCTTCTGCAATGTAGTCAACTATCTTTTCATCAAAATCATCTCCCCCAAGATGTGTGTCGCCGTTTGTAGATTTAACCTCAAAAACTCCATCACCCAATTCCAAGATTGAGATATCAAAAGTTCCACCACCAAGATCATAAACTGCAATTTTTTCATTCTTTTTCTTGTCTAAGCCGTAGGCAAGAGCAGCCGCTGTAGGCTCATTAATAATTCTTTCTACCTTTAGTCCTGCAATTTCTCCTGCTTGTTTGGTTGCTTGTCTTTGTGAATCATCAAAGTATGCAGGAACTGTAATAACAGCAGAGTCAACTGTTTCACCTAAATACTTTTCTGCATCTTTTTTAAGTTTCATTAAAACTCTTGCTGAAATTTCTTGTGGAGTATAAGTCTTGCCTCCAATTTCAACATCAGCCATTCCACCCTTACCAGAAACGATTTTGTAGGAAACCATCTTCTGTGTTCTTGCAACTTCTTTATCTTCAAATCTTCTACCCATTAACCTTTTAACAGAAGATATTGTGTTCTCTGAATTTAGAATCATCTGACGTTTGGCAACGTCACCTACTAAATTCTTTGCAAGCTCTACAACAGATGGAGTTGTATTTTTTCCAGTATCAGAAGCACTAATAACTTTAGGCTTTCCACCTTCCATTACAGCTACACAGCTATTTGTTGTTCCTAAATCAATTCCAATTATTTTACTCATATATTTATATTAGCACTAATATACAACGAGTGCTAAGACGTTGTCAAGAGGGATTTACTTTACTTTTGTTTACTTTAACTCTTGCATGTCTTACAACTGTTCCGTCTTGGTATTTCCAGCCTGACATGACAACTTCTGAAATCATATTATTATCTTTTTCTTCTAAAGTTTCAACTACCTCATTTACTTCTGCAGTTGATTCGTCAAACAAATCTCCTACTTTTATTTTAATTTCTTCAAAACCCTCTTCTTTTGCTAGTGTTTCAAGTTGGCCAATAATTATTGCAATTCCTGAATCATTTACATGATTTTGGGCTTGTTTCAAATTATCTATAATCGGAAGAATTTTGGTCATGAAAGAAATACTTGCTAGTTTAAACATTGTTCCTCTTTCCTCATCGGTTCTTTTTTGCAAATTAGCATAATCCGCCATCGCCCGTGCTAACTGATTCTTCATGTCTTCATTTTTCTTTTTCATAATTATAAATTACAAGCTTTGCTTATGAGATTCAGCGTAAACGCTATAATCCCATTACCTCCTCAAGCATACTTCTATAATATCTAATTGTTGGTACTAAACTTGCATAAGACTGTCTTACAGGCCCAATTACTCCTAGTGCCCCATTTCTACCTTTTACATTAAAATGTGCTGCCACAATTCCTACAGGCATATTACGAAAGCCCATATCTTCAGTAAATAAAACATCAAAAGCTGTTTCTATTGGAAAACGATTAAAAAATAAATCTATTAATAAATCATCCTCATCCATAAATCCAAACAAAGATGCACAAGCACCAATATTGCCAAATTCTGGATAGCTAAATAAATTTCCATGACCAGATTGCCATACTGAACCATCTTGCATTGCAGTAATTGCCATACCTCCAGTTCTTTCAGCCAATGAATGGGTTATTTCATTTAAAAATTTATCAATATCTCCTCTGTCATCCCAAACTTCTTCTTTTGCCTTTACTTCATCAGCCAAACTCATCTGTTTTTCTTCCATTAATTGGTCAACATAGAATTTCATAGCACCTGACGTTGGAATCCTGCCCGCTGAGGTGTGAGGTTGCTTTAAAAATCCAGATTTAGTCAAAAGATTCATCTCGTTTCGAATAGTAGCAGGGGATACTCCTAAATTATACTTTTTCTCTAATTGCGATGAACCAACTGGTTCAGCAGTCTCTATATACTCATCGATAAGCGTCTTTAAAATTTGTGTTTGTCTGGAAGTCAATGCATTCATATTTACTATTAGCAGTAATATACAACGAGTGCCAAGTATTTGTCAAGGGGTTAATTTAAGTATTTTGAATAGGGGTGGTAAATTCAAGTACTGGCTGTGTAGGTTTAATCAATGACCTGACAGCTCGTAAGCTCCCAATCTCAGAATTATTTTTAATAGGATGATCGTACGTGCTTAAATCTTCAGAAAGCGAACGCAATTGATGTCCTCCGCTTCTACCATCAAATTCGTTTGGTTTGCCTTCACGATTTAAAAGTAAGGCAGAGCCAATTTTACTTGCCAAATTGACTTTACCCTCAGGCCCGTGTATTTCATATGCATGGCCAAAAAAATGGGTGCCTGTTGGTGAGCTGCTTGTAACAAAACCTATTGTATCGGCCGTGTTGTTAAACCTTTTTTGCAGTTCAATTATTGTCTGACCAACTCTTTCTTTTGGAGACTCTAAATCTAATTGCAGTGATCTACCATATACTATTCCTTCAACCATTGAAGATTTACCGGTATCAAATAAACCTATGGGTGAAAATCCAATTGAATACCCATCATAAAACCAATTTCCATAAAAAAATCTCAGGTAATCTTCAAGTAACAACGGATCATTTTCTAAAGTATCGTCATGTACCCACAATTTATTGATACTTCGCTGGGAGTAATCCGGCGGAAAAGAAAAATTTCTATAAGCATGAAAGTTAAGCCAATCTCCACCATCCATAGGAGATATCTCAACTACTCGTGCATTATCATTTGGTTTTACTTGTCCTGTTTCTGTTTGTTCATGTGGGGTTTGACAATAAATCTTTAAATAGGCAGCTATCATTACCGCACTTTCAATTTTATTTCCATCCATATCAACTAAAAAAGAATTTTTGAAAGCACGCATTATTAAATCCGACCCTTGTTCAATCTCTCCATTGAGCTTAATTCTTTCCATGCAGCGATTATATCAAAATAGCAAGAATATTTATATTTGACATCAAAAAGTAAATGTTATGAGCAAAGCTCGCAACAAGGGTTGACTTCTGTCAATCCTTGTTATAACATTGTACTAACATGCAAATACAAACGGTTTTTAAAGCAGGAAATAGTAATGTCGTAGCAATTCCAAGCGAATTTGTAGAAACTTACGGATTTAATACTGGGCTCCAGGTCATGCTTAATACCTATGATCATGGCGAAACTTTAGTAATTAAAAAAGTTTTGAAAACAAAATCCAAAAAAAACGCTTCAAAAGCAAGCCAAGAATTTGAAATGTGGCTTGAAAATACACTTGATGAAGATGCAGAAATACTCGATGGATTGGCATAATTTGGATATCAATGAAGTTTATAGAATACACGAAGCCATAGTTAAGCGAGCTAAGACTAAGGCATCTATTCGTGACTTTTCACTACTCCATTCAGCTGTTGAAAGACAAAAAGCAACATTTGAGGGACAGGATTTGTATCCAACGATATTTTTAAAAGCCGGTGCGCTTTTACAATCAATTTGCTTAAATCACGCCTTTACTGATGCAAATAAAAGAACTTCTTGGGTATCAACTAAAAGATTTTTAAAAATTAATGGGTATCATTTGAAATCGGAACCTCAAGAAGCCATAGATTTTATGCTTTGGGTAGATAATACTCATCCAACTTTAAAAGAAATAGCAAACTGGATAAAACTCCATTCGAAGAAAGCTTAATTGTCCACTGTCTCTGCACTGTCTGCAATCGTTGTAAATTTCTGACCCTGGAGCATTCTTTTAAATAAATTTACAAATGTTTCAAGTTCATTTGATTTTAATATCTTAAGTACAAC
>ERZ1292625.483-Hain-H41-01um-R1-483-length-60537-cov-8_pt2 | contig 32293 bp, 35 predicted proteins | sample MGYA00564400_ERZ1292625 | MGnify/ENA primary metagenome ERZ1292625 (study PRJEB36523, sample SAMEA6512639) | groundwater metagenome | collected 2019-01-08 | study: AquaDiva: Metagenomics assemblies of 32 groundwater samples
CTGAGGACGCGCCTCGGCATATTTTTTGTAAATAAATTATTTTGTTTTATAAAGTTTTCTGTTGAATTAAAGACCGTTATTAAAAAATCTTTTGTGAGTATTGGATTGTTTCTTTGGTTTACGTAATCTGCGTAACTACTCCATTTATAATTAATGAGTTTTTCCACTAAACGATCTTTTATTGGGTTAGAGTGTATATAATTGCTGACCCACATTAACTGGTCGTTTGATTCTATAATTACGGATTTAAACCTATCTTGAAAAACATGACCAACTCTACGATATTTTTTATTCATGTACATAGAATAACTAGTACAAACTTTGTGCATAAATTTTGAAATAGGAATTTCACTGCATTGCTCAATTAGTAAATGAAAATGATTTTTCATAAGACAAAAAGCATGTATTTTGAATGAATTTTCCGGAAAACTTTTTATTTGTGTACGCGATTTTGGGGAAGTCGTCATTTCTGATTCATCCAAGACTTCTTTTTTTATTTTTAATACCAAACCTAAACGGCGCAAAAATATTCTACAATCCTGATTGTCTAAAAATACATCTTCTCTATTATTACCTCTATTAAATATATGGTAAATTTCTCCAACAGCATTATTTTTGTAGTCTCTTCTTTTCATTTTTAATATTATCCTACTTAGGACGCGCCTAAGCAATTAAATATGTTGATAAATATAAACTAAATATACTGAGGACGCGCCTCAGTATATTGAGATTTTTTTAAAAAGTAATACACTGTTTTGTTATTTTGCAAATAAATCTTTGGTATAATATTTCCAATGACAAAATTTCAGCTGATACTCACTGGTATATTCGGAGTTTTTATAATAGGAGGAGTGATAGTTTTTTCTGCTTACAGAGGAAGCTCTGAGCAAAAGGTTACTGTAGAAGTGTGGGGTACTCTGCCGGCCAATATTTTTAATCGGATCATAGAAACTACAAGATTTTATAATAGCGAAGATATAGGAGTGGTCTATACAGAAAAATCTGAAGAGGAGTTTGACCAGAGTTTTATAGAAGCTTTAGCTTCTGGGATAGGCCCGGATCTTTTCCTTCTTTCTTCGGACAAAATAATAAAACATCTGAACAAAATACTCCTAATACCGAACCAAGTATTCACCGAAAGACAATTCAAGGATACTTTCATAGAAGGAGCAGAAACGTTTAGATCTCCAGAGGGTACTATAGCCATGCCTGTAAGCGTGGACCCGCTAGTCATGTATTGGAACAGGAGTATTTTCAATGAAGCTCGTGTGACGCAGCCGCCGAAGTATTGGGATGAATTTTATTCTTTAGCCAAGACCATCACTCAAAAAGATGGAGCTCTCAACATACAAAGAAGCGCTGTAGCTATGGGCGAGTACGCCAACATTTCTCATGCCAAAGAGATCATTTCTACTCTCGCTATGCAAGCGGGTACTTCAATAACTGATAAATGGCAGAACGGTAGGATACAAAGTGTTTTTAATTTCAATACTGAAAATAAGCCAGTTATGCCAGCTTTTGCGGCGGTGAGCTTCTACACCGAATTTAGCAACCCAGCCAAATCTTCTTATTCTTGGAATCGCTCCTTGCCTCTTTCTAACAATTACTTTTTGAGTGGGGATCTCGCTCTGTATTTTGGTTATGCGAGCGAGCTTTCTCTCCTTCAATATAAAAACCCAAATCTCAATTTCGATGTAGCCAAAGTACCATCTTCGCGCGATCAGAGCGATTTCGATGTATTTGGCAAGTTTTGGGGCCTAGCCATCACCAAATCTTCCAAAGTGCAAAATGCCGCTTATACTGTAGCTTCTACTCTTTCTTTAGAGACTGCCGAAGATTGGAGTGAAGCTACTAGTTTACCCCCCGTGAGGAGGAACCTACTTTCGCGCAAACAAACCGATAGTTATAAGAGCGTTTTCTATGATGGCGCTATAAGAGCAAGAGGCTGGCTAGATCCTGAACCAAAGTCATCTGATTCTGCTTTTCGCAACATGATAGAGTCCATCACAAGTGGGCGCTCTAGTATATCCGACGCTATAACAGGCGCAAGTACCGAGCTCAATGCTCTTCTCGCAAAATAATTAACAAAATGCTTACATCGTTCAATACAAAATTAAGTAGCAATACGAAAAATCTGATTTCTCTTGCTTTGTGCTTATTTTTTATTACCATCACCCTTCTTCCCATTTTTGTAGATGCTCTCGGTCCAAAAGGCCCCATCATACCCCCTTGCGGACAAAAAGATGTTACTGGCAAGCTTGCCCCAGAGTGTGGTTTTGACGATCTTATAACGCTTATAAACAACATCATCAACACTCTCATATGGCTTGCCGTACCTGTGGCGACCGCTGTATTTGCTTGGGCAGGTATAACCATGCTTATGCACCCGACCAACCCCGGCAAAAGAACCGAAGCCATAAATATGATGAAAAATGTAGGTATAGGCTTGGTGGTAATACTTAGCGCTTGGATAGTCACTACCACTCTAACTAAGGTTTTGTTTACAGATAAAGTGCCCATACTGATCAATCCATAAATTTATAAATATTTCAAAAATACTTTAATTTCTAAAAATGCTAAAATAAAAACACAAAAATGCACAAAAATATTATTTTAAAAAACCTACTCTCTCTCGCCATAATACTAATAGTATTTTCTCCAAGTATTATCGCTGCTCAAACCAATCCTCCACCAGGAGGAGCACAACAGCCGTCCGTAAATCCTATAAACTTTAGAATAAAGATAGACAATCCTTTTAATTGCGGTGGTCAAAGCCCTTGCACCATAGAGAGCTTCATAAGAGTTATCATAAGAGACATACTTATACCTATCGGTGGGGTGATAGCAGTGATAATGATAATGTATGCCGGCTTTCTTTATGTTACAGCCGGAGGGGACACTACTAAAATAAAGAAAGCTCACGATGCTCTCCTTTGGTCAGTAATAGGCGCCGCCATACTTCTTGGAGCGTGGGTTATATCGACAGCCATAGAAGGCACCATAAAGGCTCTTAGCAAATAAACACACACCATGCCTCCCCAACCACAAGATCTAAACGCTGTAATAAAACTGTTTACAGACATAGGGCTCAAAATCATCCCCTTTCTTGGGGCAGTGGCTCTGTTCGTCTTTCTGCTTAGTGTGGGCAAGTTTATAAGAGCGAGTGGTAATGAAAAGGAGCTCAAAGATAGCAAGAAGCTCCTTATCTGGGGGGTCATAGGGATCTTCGTCCTCACTACCATATGGGGTATAATGGTTTTTATAAGAGGCGAATTTGGGTTTAATAGCACATTCGGCATACCACAGATAAATATATAAGTTAGAATAAGGAATAAAGAATAAGGAATTAAGCTAATAAAGAATTAGAAATTAACTTGTCCGCCGATGAGGCGGAGCAAAATTATGGGCATAGGACAACTAATAGATTCAGCAAATAGAATAGTCACTAGTACACTTATCCCCATAGCTTTTGCACTTTGCCTATTGTACTTTTTCTGGGGTGTGGCAAAATACATCAAGAGCGAAGGCGAAGGCAAAGCAGAGGGTAGAAGTATAATGCTTTGGGGCATAGTCGGCCTCTTCGTCGCTTCCTCTATTTGGGGAATCGTGATCTTCATCCAAAAAGAGCTCAATTTACCTAAAGTTGATAATGTCCAAAAATTATAATTTATTTTTTATTAATAAATATTTATGAAAAAAATACTTAAATTTGCTTCAATACTAACCCTTGTTCCGTTTTTTGCCAATGCATATTTGGATAAAGTAACAAACATATCCGACGCTGCACTTTATATAGTGTCTAATACGTTAGTACCCCTTGCTTTCATACTCTCTATTTTATTGTTTTTCTGGGGTGTAGCAAAATACATAAAGAGCGAGGGAGATGGCAAGGCGGAAGGTAAAAATATAATGATATGGGGAGTTGTTGGTATTTTTGTTATATCATCTGTGTGGGGGCTAGTTGTCTTTATAAGAGGTGAATTAGACATACTTGGACTTACTGAAGGGGTGATACCAACAATAAGATAATAAAAGTTTCAGATAAAAATGTTATTATTAATCATAACGGTCGTTTAGTTAAAAAAGTATTAAAATTATAAATAAAATATTATTAAAAATAAAAAGATGAAAAAAGTATTATTTGGAATAGTTGGTTTGTTTGCTTTGCCTTTCGTGGCTTCAGCAGAATTGGAGAACGTAGAGAGCATTATAAGTTCTATAGGAGATATAGTGGATTTACTTATACCTATAGTATTCGCCTTGGCCCTACTCTTCTTCTTCTGGGGAGTGGCTATGTACATATTCGGATCTGATGAAAGCAAAGTCAGCGCTAAAAAAACTATGCTCTGGGGTGTAGTAGCTATATTCGTTATGGCGGCTGTCTGGGGCTTGGTGAAATTTATAGGAGATGCTCTTGGAGTAGATACAGACCAAGGCGCAGTAGATGTAGATAGGCTCATACCCAATTAAGTCTCTAAAGAAGGTCATAACAAAATCCCATAATGCCTGAAGTCAAAATTTTGCTTGGCAAAATAGCTGTTCATATATTGAATCCGATTATCTTTCTCGGCTTTGTGGTGGCTACCATTGTATTCTTCAAAGGCATCATAGGACTTATAGCCAATTCAGACGGGTCTGATCTCAAGAAACACAAAGATGCAGTGCTATATGGAATAATCGGCCTTTTCGTTATGTTTAGCGTCTATGGCATATTGCGTTTGGTGCTCACTACCTTCAATATAGACATACCATCATTCTTCGGAGCGGCTTAAACAGAGAACCAAAATAGATAAAACAAATAGGAGCGCCCCCTTATCGGGACGCTCCTTGTGTATGGTTCGGATGTGACGGTTATCCTAACCTTACCGCCAACACCCATAAATTCCATCCAATAAGCCGCCTCATCTTTGAACTCGCCCTTTTTGATTACGTTATCTTCTTGTTTGTTCAGGCGAGTGAGGAAGTCTTGTCCCGGAGGACAAGAAGTGACGATCTTGTAACCGTTGATTTCCGGCTGATGAAGAGGCGCACTCCATTCGTCTGGACCAATTTCTACCACAGCCCTTACGAAGCTGTGCCCTTGCACACCACTTTTCCAACAGTCAAAGCTTTTGATCCAAGGCTCTACACCTTGATTTTCGTACACTTTGATCGCTGGAAGTAGCCCGTCTTTATCCAAGATGAAGTCCTCATGCTCCGGATTGCAAGCCTGTATGGCGGTGAGAACTGGCCTTGCATCCACTCGCGCCTTCTTTATCGCTCTGCGCACTTGCTTTTCGGACTCTAGTCTATTGGTCATCTCTGTCCATGTTTCGTCTCCAAGACCTTGTTGATACCAAATGGAAGCCACAACACCAAAAATTACAAGTATCACAAACACCTTAACTAGCGACCACATGGGACTTGCAATTGCTTGTCGTTGGGTATTTATCGGTCCTCCATTGGCTGCTGTTGGGGTTGCTCTTTTTCTCCAAACGTAGATTGCCCAACTGGCCAAAGATATCAACACTACAACCGAGATAACCATTATCGGCGTGCCCCAAGAAAAATCCTTGGAATCAACCGAAAAGATGGCGTAGGTAATCAGATAGGTGAGGAACAACAAGAATAGCACGATACCTATCACTAACCACTTGAATGATCCAAGTTTCCGCATCCAGCCTGAGTACCTGTTGACTTTTAGTATCGTACTTGCTCTCTTCCAGTTTTTCTTGCGAAGCCATTTTAGGAAGAGTTTTGGAGTGATGGCTGGCATCATCCAGCAAAAGAAAATCCACGCAGTGAGAGATATGACGCAGATAGCAACAACTATCTGGAACAGTCCCCATAAAATAGAAATAAAACTTTCCATGTTGAGCTCCTCGCAAAATTTACAAAATACCGAATCTTTTACAATTATGGCATATTAAATAAAAAAAGCAACCCCCAAGGAACAAGTCCTAAGGGGGTTGTGAAGTTGAGAGGAGAGAAATTAAGTGTTTAGGTTTTTAGTTGGCGTTACCCTTTGTGGAGGGTTAGCTTTTGGTGGGGCTAGTGGTAATGGCATTGTCACAGGCACTTCTTCCCTACTCTCTACCCACGTAGAGACAGAAGAATCTTTTCCAGACACTTGAGCAGCGGCGAACATTCTCGACCCTCCTTGAAGCGATGCAAAGTACCCAGCGTTCTGCTCATTTAATGTTCGTTGGGCGATGGCATCACGTTCTGCTGCATCCATCCTACCCTGAGCGGCAACAACTAGCGCTATGGCAGCTTTTTCTTCCTCTTTAATTTTTGCATTGCCCTCTAACTCTGCGAGTTGTTCAGCTTCAAGAGCGTCTGCTACTGGACCGGTTGCTTCAACTTGGAGTACTTCACCTCGGGCAATTACGTACCCGAGTTTATCAAAAAGCCCAAGAGGGGTGACGTTATTATAGTCTGGGGTTCCGTTATCAAGTAAGACGACGCCATTGAGGTCTTTTAGTACCTGCCAAAACGTATCAACTTGACTTCCCCCGCCACTTACACTCGCTCTAATAGCTTTTACTTCATCGAAACTCTTGTCTAGGACGTAACTACGAAGTGCCGATAGGACCATTGCGTTAAAGAGTGTCACCGGGTCTTCGTTGAGGAAAAATGCTCTTTCGGGGTGGAAATGTAAAACTGTGAACAGGGCTATGATCTTCATTCGTAGGTTGCCTTTAATCTCAGCCCCTTCAAGTGTGACAGGGTAAGGAAATTGAAAGAAAAACTCAGAAACAGGTTTTTTTTCCTGTTCTATGACATATTTCAAAGTTTTCTCTCCGTTTACTACTGTCTCGACTTGCTTAAGTTTGGACCATTCCCAATCAGGTATGATCTTGATGGTTTCGTAAAGGCCGATCCACCTAACCCCAAGCCTCTCTTCTAGCAAGCCAGCTTTTTCTTTTGGGCTAATGACAAAGCATTTGGCATCTCCAAGTGCGGGGATTGGTGCTGTTCTCCATCCACTGACATTCTCAATAATATCAACTACTTTACCCTCGAGTGCTGGGAAGCTGAAGCTACCAGGGCGTGGAATGGGGGCGAAAAAGCGCTTCACCGGCTTTTGGGCCTGGCGTTTTATGGCTTCTCCGATACGCAAAACGAGCAAGGTACATGCACCAGCAAGTACCAAGAAAATAACAGCAAAAGTTACTAAAAACATATTCACTCCTCTCAACTGTATCTGCAGTCAATGAACTGCGTCTGGAGGAACTATATCATATTTATATAAAAAAGCAAGCAAAAACCCGCCGGTAAAGGCGGGTCAATGCATTTGTCGATCTTGGCTCTCATAAGCCGAATTCTGTTTCTCTGCAATAATTTATCTAGGTCTTGGATTGCTCCAAGACTCAAGCGGCACTCGCCAATCTTGCCCACCACAAGTGGCTGTAAGATTGAGCGCCCTGAGTTTTTACGAAGGGTCCTTCGCTTTACTCAGAATGCTCAATTTTGTAACCGCCTATAGCGGACAAAATTGGCGCACGGCCTTGCACACGGGTAAGAATTTAGCCGTTGCACCCTGATGTTGCCATCAGATTATTCCACTGGGGAATCCTAGGCCTTTCGGTTTCGGCGTCACTGTTCGCATCTGTAAGATTGCTCTTCGCGGGCGTTACCCACTACCCTTCCAATTTTGCCCACCAAAGGTGGTTGCAAAATTGAGAATCCTGAGCTTGTCGAAGGATGTCCCTCGAATTTCTCGGGATGCTTAATTTTGCAACTGCCTATAGCAGGCAAAATTAGCATGTGTTCGGACTTTCCTCTCCGACTGTAACGTCGGAGCTATCACTCGGAACCAAAATCTAGCTCAATTATACATCAAAATATTTTTTTTGCAATTAGTGCTGGGGAAGCTTATAATCAGTTTTTTCTTTCGGGCCGCAGATTTGCCAAAGATGAAAAAGTTTCTGTTGTCTCTGGCTATACTTGTATCTCTTGCCGAAATTCTTCTGCCATTTCCCTATGATTTTTCTGTTTTCCTTATAACAACAATCCTTGCTTACTGGTACATAATCAAACAACTCCCCAACAGAGCTGCGGGGAATATTGATTGAAAGCCTCTAATCATTCAGGGCTTTAAGTTTAATATACGCTGGTTTTGCTTCACCATTCAAATTAATAAGCGAGAGATTGCAGTACCAGGAGAGTGATGGGTAGATAGTCGTGATTGCATCGCATACTTCTTTGGACGGGTCGATGAGCCCCACATAGTTGACCGCTTCTATATCTTTACCATTTTTTTCCGCATAGTCAGCACTCCTAGCCAAAGCTTCCACATATTTGGCCTGATTTGATTCACTACCGATAAAGATAATCCCCTTACTCACCCAGCCGGTTTCAGAAATAAAGAGGGGCTTGGTAGAAAGTTCACCAATCTTAAACAAGAAGTCATCGGGTATTTTGGATGGAGTGATATAACACATTGGATAAGTTGACACAGCAAAAATATCAAGCTTGGTGAAGTCAGACGCTTCGCTCCTAAATCGGGCTATATCGCCACTATCAATGCAATCTTTGTTATCAAAGTCACTATAGACCAAGCTTACCCCTACTTTTATTTTGGAGTTTACACTTTTAACAGCATTATAAGCTCTTTCATATGTAGATCTAAAAGCTTGGTAGTCTGTTGGGTTGAAATTTTTGTAAGTATTGGCCTCTACATTCAAGATGAAGTATTCTGGCTCGTATTCATTGGCTATCTTAGTCACCATATCAACAAAAGCATCTTGGACCACTTTGGAAGAAAAGTTGCCTGACAGGTTTGAGGGTAACTCTAACTTGTCTCGATTTGGGCTTAATATTTCAAAAGCAATATAAACTTTCAGTTTCTTTTTGCGGGCTTCTGAGACATCATCTTTGAGAGTAGTGAAAAAGTCTCTCTGATCCGGATTTTGGCTTTCCATCCAATGTCTCTGGATATAAACAATATCGGAGGCTTCCTTTATTTTAGCCATCGCGTCAGCAGTGCTAAATACCGGATTGAAAGGAAAGTAGCCTATCCCCCAAAGATATTTACCATTAGTTGTTTCTTTTATTGGTTCTTTCTGACCACCCGCCTGATTATTTATCTTATTTTTATCTTTCTCACTCGCACTCATTATCATAAGTAAGAGGAATATCAAACCGCCAATCAATAAAAATTTTTTCATTTATATAAAATAGGATTAAGTGCTTCGTATTATACTACATTCATTCAGTTTCCGCTCGAAAAGTGATTTGCTTGATAAAATTAATTTTCTCGGTTTTCTGTTCAAAACTTAAGTTTTTTTAAGGAACTTTGGGGAGTTTTAGGACAATCTCCAAATCGGAAGTTTCTGTTTGTGCTGGGGGGGGGGAGACTTGAGTCTTACAGACTCAGTACCCCAATTGGATTTTTTATTTCTCCTTCGGCAAGCTCAGGATCATAAAAAATCTCAATCGGGCTTCAAGTCTCTGCTCCTTTTTGAGAACAAAAAGATGCGCCTCCATCACCTCGCTTCGCTCGGTGCTGGGGGGGAGACTTGAACTCCCACGGATTACTCCATTAGTTCCTAAGACTAACGCGGCTACCAATTACGCCACCCCAGCATATATTTAAATTTTTTACCAAAGGACATGGCTCCGGCTCGGACTTGTCGTCACGAATAATTTCGTTTTCGTCATGTCGTCACAAGTATTTTTCCTGACGGAAAAATCTCGCGACCCCGGCTCACGGTTTTTGCCTTTGCTTCGCAAAACAAAAACATCGTTGCGCCTCGGACACGTATGAAAAAATATGAAGCAGTTCATATTTTTTCATCGTGTCCGCCCACTAGGATTTGAACCTAGGACCTTCTCCTTAAGAGGGAGCAGCTCTACCGGACTGAGCTATGGGCGGATTATTATTTTTAACATAAAAATTCCTTTTTTAGAAATTTTGTGCCCGGGGTGGGGGTCGAACCCACATGCCTTTCGGCTCCCGATTTTAAGTCGAGTGCGGCTACCAATTACGCCACCCGGGCATTGAAACTTTTGTCCGCCTTCGCTTGAAGCTTCGGCGGATGCTGAAATTTTATAGGCTCCTTCATAAACTCAGGATCCTTAAAATTTCGCAGAGGCCTAGGCGGGAATCGCACCCGCGTGTAAGAGTTTTGCAGACTCTTGCCTTACTACTTGGCGACTAGGCCGTACTCATAAATTTAGCACAAATATTTAATTTGCGAGAGAGACAACTTCTAGTATATCACCGGGCACTAGTTCTATTTTGGATTCTATATTCATACCAAATTCTTGCGCTTCCGATACAGTTCCTGTTTTTATTTTTTGGCTTTGTAATTCTCTTATGCGACCTTCACCGAGTAAATTGTCTCTTCTGTATATTCGCGACAGTAGACCAGATTTTATTTCTCCTTCTTCCACTCTGCCACCCACTACTTGTTTGTCCTTATCTTTGCTAAAAGTTTTCAATATTTTTGCTTTACCTAATATTCTTTCTTTTACTTCCTCCTCAATCATTTCTGCCAGTTTCTCTTTGGCCCAATCTGTAAGCTCGTAAATAATAGAAAAGTTTTTCACATCTACATTATCGCGCATGGCTAGAGTGCCCGCACTTTTATCGGGCACAGTATTGAAGCCAATGACCGTCGCTCGCGCAGGGATAGCTGTCTTTATGTCGCTCTCTGATATATTGCCCACTCCGCTTGAGATTACTTTGACACAAACTTTTTCTAATTCTAATTTTGCAAGCTCGTTCTCTATGGCTTCGAGTGATCCTTGAGCATCTGTTTTTATTATCAGAGGTAATATCTTCTTGCCAGAACTTAAAGGCTTCGTATTTTTAATAGAATTTCCGTTCTCTTTTTTTGAAAATTCTTCGGCTTCTTTTTTTGAAGCAAAAACATAAAAAGGTTCACCGATTGTGGGTATGCCACTCCAGCCCGTTACGATGACTGGGGAAGAGGCGAAAGCGCTATCTTTTTGTGTGCCATCGCTTAGCTCCAAGGTGCGTACACTGACGAAGCCACCTTTTGTTGCCACTATGTCTCCTTTTTTGAGTGTGCCATTCTTTATAATAAGTGTTGCCGATACACCACTTTCAGCATTTTTGTGGCTCTCCACTACGAAACCGTCCGCCCTTTCGTCGTTCTCAGTTTTGAGCTCCAATATATCTGCTTGGAGCAATATAATCTCCAAAAGTTCATCTACGTTTGTACCCAATTTGGCCGATATGTTGACAGTCGGCACTGTGCCGCCCCAACCTTCCACGAATATTTGTTGTTCTGCCAGATCTTGCTTAGTCTTTTCTATGTTTGCATTTGGTTTGTCTATTTTATTTATTGCTACGATGAAAGGTGTTTGGTCTTGCTCGATACATTTTATAGCTTCTATCGTTTGGGGCTTCACTCCATCTTCGCTAGAAATGACAAGTACAGCTATATCTGCGATTTTGCTCCCACGCTCTCTTATGGCGCAAAAAGCTTCGTGCCCTGGTGTATCAAGAAAGGTTATCTTACGTTTGTCATCTCCGACGATAGCTTCATAAGCGGCGATATGTTGAGTTATGCCACCGGCCTCTTTTTCTGTTGTGTTGGTTTGTCTTATGTGGTCAAGAAGTGTTGATTTGCCATGGTCAATATGCCCAAGTACCACTACTATTGGAGGCCGAACTATTTGGTTTTTGGCATTTTCCTTTTGCATATTGAAGTTTTTTGGAGTTCATTTTAGCAACTACCATTTTAACCTTTTTCTTGAGAAATTGCAAAATTTGATGTAGAAATATATATAATGAAAAAGACCAAAAGAATATACTTGGATTATGCTGCCTCTACGCCGATAGGCCCTTCTGTCTTGCTTGCTATGAAAAATGCAGAGAAACTGGCTTGGGCGAACCCCTCTTCTTTGCACAATGAAGGAGAAAGGGCTAAAAATATTTTAGATGAAGCAAGAAAAGAGGTTGCCAAAATATTGCACTGCAAAGCTTCTGAAGTGTTTTTTACAAGCGGGGGCACAGAGGGTGCCAACATCGCTGTTTTGGGAGTGATCGAAAAGGCGATTGAAGTATTTAAAAATTTAAACTTGCCTAAAGGTCAAGCGAGGATTAGCAAATTACCACACATCATCACTTCAACCATAGAGCACCCAGCAATACTTGAACCGATAAAACATTTGTTAAAAAGGGGAGAAATAGAAGTATCTTTCATATCACCTGATGGGGAAGGGCTTATAACTCCCAAATCTATAGAAAAAGAAATAAAAGCAAACACCATTCTTGTCTGTATAATGCATTCCAATAATGAAATTGGCACTATTCAGCCTATTCGCAGAATTTCTTCTCTACTAAAATCCCATACCCCTTCATTCATATCCCATACTCCATACCTACTCGTCGATGCTAGCCAATCTGTATGTTACGAAGATGTATCAATAGAAAGATTGGGTGCCGATATTTTGATACTAGATGGTATAAAAATGTATGGTCCGCGAGGAGCGGGTATTTTGGTAGTTAAGCATGCTATTGCAATGATACCCATTGTATTTGGTGGTGGTCAGGAGCATGGCTTGCGCAGTGGTACCGAAAATGTGGTTGCGGCCGTTGGTCTCGCCGAGGCTCTCAAAATTTGCGAGAAAACGAGAGAAAAAGAATCAGTTCGGCTTAAAAAACTACGCGATTATGCTATCAACAAAATTCTCACACAAATCCCAGGCTCTTCTCTGAATGGTAGCCAAGAATATCGTTTGCCCAACAATATTAATGTTTGCTTTTTAAAAGAGATAAGGGAACACTTATCCCGCGAAGCTCGAGCAGAGCGAGATGCGAAGTGGGACTCGGAATTTTTGGTTATCAAGTTAGACACTCTGGGATTTGCTGTTTCAGCCGCTAGCGCTTGCCACAATCTTTCATTAGAGAACAGTTCTTATGTTATAGAATCTCTGGGTAAACCAGAGTGTGCCAGCTCTTCCCTGCGCTTTACCTTAGGTCATCAGACTACCAAATCCGATTTAGACAAGTTGATTGCTGTATTAAAAAAGATAGTGTTATAATAAAAGGATGGAGGACCTGAATAAACAACAACTCATATTGCTCGTGCTTTTGGTGAGCTTTGTGACGTCCATTGCGACGGGTATAATTACTTTTTCACTTTTGCAGAAAGCGCCAGTAGAGGTGACTCAAAATATAAACAGAGTAGTAGAAAGAACTATAGAGAAGGTGGTCACAGAAGAGGGTAATGGCGGAGAGACAGTAAGAGAAGTTACCACAGTGGTGAGTGAAGAAGATTTGGTCTTGGAATCAATAGACAAAAATACCAAATCCATAGTTCGTCTCAAAACTCTTGGTGCCGATGGTAGCGAAATAATATCTGGTATAGGCATCGTGCTTGCGGGCAATGGAGTTATAGTCGTAGATGAAAAGAGTTTCGGTAGCGGTAATTATAAGGCGGTCTTTCATGATGGGGCTGAATATGCCGTTAGCAAAAGTTTTAAAGATCCTTCGTCTAGTATTGTTTTTTTGAAAATAGGTAAAGCCAATAGCGATAGTTATATATTTCACCCCGCTGTAATAGGTAATCCAGATATACTTAAACTTGGACAAACTATTATTGCGGTTGGTGGACGTGAACGCAACCAAGTGGCTATAGGTAGAGTGTCGGACATAGAAAAAACGGGTGCTTCTGTAGGCATGATCTATACGGATATTTCTTTTGTAAGGAAGCAACCTGGTAGTCCGATTTTGAATCTTAATGGCGAAATAATTGGATTTGAAGCTTCCCTAGATGAAGGTGCTAGAACGATTCACTACAGACCAATCACCGAAGTCTCCAAAATACTGAAAACAGCCCAACTTGAGCTTGCAAAATAGACTTTTTCTGCTATAATATAGGGTGAAATAGAGTTTTATTATTTTATTTTAGTTTATTATGATGCCCCCATTTAGCAATTTTACAACCAAAGCAAAAGAAGCTATAAGACGAGCCCATGAGCTTGTTATTGAGCGTGGCCAGAATCATGTTGGTCCTTTGCATTTACTTACAGCCCTTTTGCTACAAGAGGAGTCTATGGTTGCTTCTATTTTAGACAAAATGGGTGTGGACACGATACTACTTACCGATAATCTTCTTGAAGCAATAGAGACTGGTGTCTCTAGCAACACAGTATCGCCATCCTACCAGATATATCTCACTCCAGAACTTGCTCACATCATAGAGCATTCTTCCAAAGTGGCCACTAGTATGAGTGATGAATTTGTTTCTACCGAACATCTCTTTATCGCTTGTTTAGACGTGCCAAGCAATGCCAAAGATATGCTCACGCGTTTCAAGATAGAAAAAGAGAAGGTTATGTTTTTGATACAGGAGATAAAACAGGGCAGGATGACTGAAACTAGAAGTGTCCAGAAAAATAAAACCATAGTCAAATACACTCGTTCTTTGACTATGCTTGCCAAAGAGAACAAGCTTGATCCGGTAATAGGTAGGGAAGACGAAATAGCAAGAATGATACAAATACTTTCTCGCAGAACCAAAAACAATCCGATACTTATAGGCGAGGCTGGGGTGGGCAAAACTGCTATAGCTGAAGGTTTGGCTACGCGGATATCTTCGGGGAATGTGCCTGAATCTCTGAAAGAAAAAGAGCTTGTATCGCTGGACTTGGGGCTTTTGGTTGCTGGTACAAAATATAGAGGTGAATTTGAGGAGAGGCTCAAAAACATAATAAAAGAAGTAGAAAAATCCGAAGGCAAGATAATCCTTTTCATAGATGAAATACATACCATAGTGGGGGCAGGAAGCGCCGAAGGCTCGTTAGACGCTTCCAATATGCTCAAGCCAGCTTTGGCAAGGGGTGAATTGCGCGCCATAGGGGCCACTACCCTCAAAGAATATCAAAAACACATAGAGAAAGATCCAGCTCTTACTCGTAGATTCCAGCCAGTATATGTAAGTGAGCCAAGTGTAGATGATGCTATTACTATTTTGCGCGGACTAAAAGAGAAATACGAGCTGTACCATGGAGTACACATAACCGACGATGCTATAAAAGCGGCGGTCAACCTATCTAGTCGCTATATAACTGATCGTTTCTTGCCGGACAAAGCGGTAGATCTTATAGATGAAGCATCTAGCCACCTCAAAATATCTCTAGAAAATATGCCACCAGCTTTAGCCGAGACCAATTCCAAAATAATAAAACTGGAAATAGAAAAAGAAGCTCTTAAGAAAGAGGCTGAAGGTAAAAATGGTAAGGCCAAAAAGCGTTTGCAAGAAATAGAAAAAGAGGTAGCCGATCTGAAAGAAAAAACTAGCGAACTTGATCTAAAATGGAAAAATGAGAAAGAGACAGTGACCGAAATAAAAACTATTAAAAAAGATTTAGAGAGGGCTCGTATAGATGCCGACTCTGCTGAAGCGGTGGCCGATCTGGCTAGGGCCGCTGAGATTCGTTATGCCAAAATACCAGAATTGCAGAAAAATCTTGAACTTCAGGTAAAGAAACTGAAGAAGTTGCAAAGCTCACGCCAGATATTGAGAGAAGAAATAACAGAAAACGATATCGCTTCTATAGTCGCCAAGTGGACGGGAATACCTATGAATAGAATGCTGGAAGAAGAAGCCGACAAGCTATCTAGAATGGAAGACGATTTGAAAAAGAGAATTATCGGCCAAGATCAAGCGGTCAATAAAATAAGTGACACCATCAAACGAAGTAGGGCAGGCATATCGGACCCCAATAAGCCTATCGGCAGCTTTATATTCCTCGGTCCTACTGGAGTAGGTAAAACAGAGATTACCAAAGCTCTTGCAGAATTTATGTTTAACGATGAGAAGGCTCTTATAAGGGTAGACATGTCGGAGTTTATGGAGAAACATTCCGTATCCAAGCTCATAGGGGCTCCTCCGGGTTATGTAGGGTTTGATGATGCTGGGGGGCTCACTGAAATGGTGCGCCACAGGCCATATTCCATAGTCCTTTTTGATGAAATAGAAAAAGCCCATCCCGAAGTCTTCAATGTGCTTTTGCAAGTTTTGGACAATGGCAGACTGACAGATTCAAAAGGTAGAACAGTGAACTTCAAAAATACTATTATCATCATGACTTCCAACATAGGCGCTCAATATATAGAAAAAATGGAGAAAATGGGATTCAGTGAGCGCGCTGTAAATAATGAGACATCTTACACAAATGTAAAAGACAAAGTGATAGAAGCTCTGAAAGATAGCTTTAGCCCAGAATTTCTCAACAGACTAGACGATATAGTTGTTTTCGACATTCTTTCTATGGAAGCTATAAAAGAGATAGTCAAAATACAGATCAACTTGGTAAGAGAAAGGCTTGCTCAAAAAGAAATAGACATAAGCATCACTTCAGAGGCCTTAGAATATATTGCTCGTGAAGGCTACAATCCACAGTATGGTGCTCGTCCGCTCAAACGCCTCATCCAAAATAAAATTCTTAATCCAATAGCAAATCTTATTATCAACAAGTCTATTATGAAGGGCGGTCTTGTAAGTGTATCTCTCAAAAACAACGAGCTAGATTTTGATGTCAAAAAAGGCCGCCGGGGTGCGATCATCGAAGCTAGTATGCTAGAGACTCCTGTGGGAGTAGAATAATGCCACGGCAAAACAAAAATTCCTCTACTTCTCTTTCTCTTTTTTTAAGATAAGGAATTTTTATTTTTTCTTTCCCATAATAATTCAAAAATCTGTTTCATAAAATTTGAAAATTCTTTGTTTTCAATTACCAGTGCTTGCGATACTGTGTAGAGAAATATTTTTGCATAATCTGGGCTTATCTCCATAGACACCTTTGGTAGAAATTTGTCTTTCGGCATGAGTAGTATACTTTGGCCGTATGCGTTTTCATCGTTGAACTTTCTTATAGACTCATCCTTAGGAGCAATAACCCTTACTTTTGTACTTTGGTCTTTTAAGGCTTGCGCATGATCAAAATACATACCAGGAACCTTCTTGCCTTCCATAGGTACACCACAGAAGGAAACCAAATCTCCACCTTTTAATTCCTCTCTTCTATACTCTAAGGCTTTTTTCATTTCTAATTTTCCGTCAAATAAATGAGAGGCCATATCACTTTTGGTATATTTTTGTAGAAGGGAGGGAATAGTTCTTTTGGCTTTATATAATTTATCTTCAAAATTTGAGAAAAATTCCTCAGGATCTTTAGCAATAAATACTTGATTTTTAGCGTGTGGTATTTTTAAAACCAGATTCTTCTCCCGCAACTCTTCTAGCAGTAAATAAACCGTAGATCTTTTTAGTCCTGATTGCTTAGCGATAGCATAAGCGGTGCCCCTATCTATCTCTAGCAGAGCCACATACACCCGCGCTTCTTTTTGAGAGAGCCCCAATTCAGTTAAATATTCAATTATCTTGTTCATATATGGAAATTAGTTATAAATACTGACTACTATTCAATAGTATACAAAATACTTAATAAAATCAACACATTTTAAAATATTAGATACTAAAAAATATGACTAAATTTTATATACTTATAAAATAGATGTAGAAATTAGTACTTTGAGGCCAAAGGAGACACATTATGAGCACAGTATCTACAGACTACAAAAGCCTATGTCAGAAGCTTTATGACCCAAAAGATTGTGGTGTTGTTGTTGTCAAAAGAGCTCTTAGTCCAATACTAGCAATAAGTATTAGGCATGAGCTTGAGGAGAATCGAAGGAATTATGTTCCTCGCCCTAAACACTATGGCACAACCATGCAAGGTCTTAGTAGTTGGGATTTTGAACGGGCCATCCTTAGAAACTATAAATATCTAGCAGTACTTGATTCACATTATTCCGCTTTCTCAGACCGACTCCATGAACATATGGGGCCATGCCAAAAGGTTGATGAGATAAGCGTAAATTCAAGTTTCTATAAGGTGGGGTCATTGGGTATTGGTCCACATCGTGATAATTCATTCTCTATCAATTTTGTTGCCATCTATATCATTTCTGGCAGCAATGAATTTTGTACAGCTAGAGACAAATCAAAGAATGAAGAAATCCAATTTGAGACTGTCCCTGGAGATCTGGTCTTGATGAGAGCTCCACGGAATCCTGCAGAAAATGACCTACGACCTATTCACTACGTTGGTGAAATCAAGAGTGACAGGTACATCGTTGTTTTCAGAAATATAAATCATGAACTTTTGCACCAAACTGATCGGCATCGTCAATATAACGCCTGATTCTTTATCTGGCAGCTTTCAACCTTATGGGGTAGAAAGGGTGTTGAAGTATATAGATTCTTTGTTTACTGATGGGGCAAGTGTAGTTGATATCGGAGCAGAGTCAACAAATCCCCAATCCAAGGAAGTTTCGTTGGAGGAGGAGAGGGCCAGGTTGCTACAAGTGCTTGGCCCAATCTTCAATACATTCCCACAAAGGATTTTTTCTCTGGATACAAGAAAGGCCGAAACAGCCAGTCTCTTTCTTGAAATGGGTGGCTCTATAATCAATGACTATGCTGGACTTATAAATAACAACTTGATTGGTGTGGTCATAGCTTATAGGTGTCAGTATATTGTTAATCATTTTCCTGGCAGAAATATTCAGGAGGTACACTCAAGAGAAAAAATAGACTCTCTTGTACAGGTTAAGGCAGATTTATTAGAGAGAAAAAAATACTTGGTAGAAAGAGGTATTCAAGAAAGACAAATTATTTTAGATCCAGGTATAGGTTTTGCTAAATCAGCAAGCCTTAACTGGGAGTTGTTGGGGTTCAAAGATAGTGTGCCAAGTGAAAGTGTTTGTATTGGCTATAGTAAGAAACGCTTCCTTGGGAATGACAGATTTGGGGTAGAGGTTAATAGGCAAGCGGGGATGATAGCACTCAAAACTCAACCTGATTATATTCGTTTACATGAACCACAAATACTAATTAAAGGAGAAAAAAATGAATAAACACAAAGCACTAGGTCTCGGTAGTAACGTTGGTGATAGAGCTAAAAATCTTCAGAGAGCAACACAGATGTTGGAAGATAGCGGTGTTCATGTGATTAAGAGGTCTTCTATTTATGAGACGGAACCTGTAGATTGCAGAGATGAAGGTTGGTTTTTGAACCAAGTAGTTTTCATTGAAACAGGTTTAACACCGCGTGAGTGTTTTAGAGGCTGTAAAAAAATAGAAGCTAAAATGGGACGACAATATTCTTACAGGAATGCTCCGAGAATAATTGATATAGATCTTTTGTTATGGAATGAGGTGATACTAAATGATAAAGATCTTGTCGTTCCTCATAAAAGTATTCATGGTCGTAAGTTCGTTCTAATTCCTCTATTAGAGATAGCAGAGGATATAAAAATTCTTGAGTGGCTTGTCTATGCTATTCAAGGACAGAAAATAAAGAAATATGAAAAAGATTAAGAACTATTCTGATGAAGAGTTAATAATAGAGTTAATAAAACGTATTGGCGAAAATCCTAAGCGTATAGGGCTACTCAAAACCCCAAGCCGTGTTGCTCGTTCTTGGGGTGAACTGTACTTTGGTTATGACCAAAATAGGAAACCAGAGATAACGACATTCCCCAATGGAGAAGACGGACTCTTTTATAATGAAATGATTCTAGATACCGGGACATTTAATAGTACTTGCGAGCACCACCTCCTACCATTTTTTGGAAAGTATTATTTCGGTTATATTCCATCAAAAGAAGGAAAGGTTCTTGGTATTAGTAAAGTTGCCAGAATAGTAGCTTTTTGTAGTGCTAAGTTGCAAATCCAAGAAAGACTTACAGTAGAGGTGGTACAAACACTCTGGGAGGCTCTTTCAGATAACTTATTAGAACCAAGAGGCATGGCCTTAGTATTAATTGGAACTCATATGTGCAAATCTATGCGAGGTGTAAAAAAAGATGGTGTTATGACAACCATTGAGCTTAGAGGGCTCTTTAAAAATAATCAGAGTACTCGAAACGAGTTCTTGCAAATGACAAGAGAATCAAAATGAACAATTCAAGTTATTTAGAAGTCAAAGATTTAACCCTAATGTGTCGGCTTGGAGTGACAGATGCTGAGCGTTCCTATAAACAAAAAATCTTTGTAACCTTAAGAATATATGGGGACTTTAATCTCCCCATGGAAAGTGATGAGGTCGTGGACACTATTGACTATACACATGTTGTGGATTCAATTGAGTCTTTGGTTCAAAAAGAAACATTCAAATTAATTGAGCATCTAGCCTACAGGATACGAGAAGTAATCTTGGGTGTTTGTGAAAATAGACTTATTGAAGTGTACGTGGTTAAACCAAATGTCCTACGAAATGCTAGATATGCTTCGTTCACATTACATTGAAACATTTTTATAAAACAAGACGAAAAATCTCTTATAGAGGTTTTAAAGTTATAGTACTCCCCAATGTTTTTGTTCCTCGTCAGATTTCTAAGGTAATCGGAATCTCTCAAAAAAATATAAGAATGTATGAAAATAAGAATGTTCTAGATATGGGATCAGGTACGGGAATACAAAGTATTATTGCTTCTAATTCTGGTGCCAAATCTGTGTTGGCTGTAGATATAAACCCAAAAGCTTGCAAGAACAGTCAATATAATTTTACTTATCATAATCTGGACAATGTCTTTGTTAGAGAATCAGACTTGTTTGAAAATGTGACAGAGATGTTTGATTCAATAATTGCTTATCTCCCATCAATCAATGCTCCTACTAGAAGCATGAAAGATAAAGCGGTCTTTGATCCTGGATATAAAACATTTAGAAACTTTTTGAGAGATGCTAAAAGATATTTGAAGCCTGGTGGGATCATTTATACTTGTTGGGTAAACATAGATAATTCAATTGAAATTTTTTATGACATACTTAAAAAAAGTAGATATGAAATTATTAATTCTAAATTGCTAAACTATAATGGGGAAGAGTGGTGGATGTTTGACTTGAGATAATCTTTTTTCTGAACCCCACTACTCATTATCAACAAGTCTATTATGAAGGGCGGTCTTGTAAGTGTATCTCTCAAAAACAACGAGCTAGATTTTGATGTCAAAAAAGGCCGCCGGGGTGCGATCATCGAAGCTAGTATGCTAGAGACTCCTGTGGGAGTAGAATAAATCGCCAATTTTTGCTAAACTCATTTTGGTAAATATTGCGTCGGTGGTGGAGTGGTCTATCACAACAGACTGTAAATCTGTCGCCCATTGGGCTTCGTTGGTTCGAATCCAACCCGGCGCACAAAATAGGACTTCTGGATTTTTCGGAAATGAGGCGGATAGTGAAGAGACGAAGTCTGTGGAAAAGAAATTTGACAAGATTTATAAATTTGCTATGATACAATCATCCTTAGAAAAGGTCGCGCTTCGCGGCCTTTTCCTTTGTTTATAAATCCTTCCTAATTTTGGACATCTATAAAAGCAAAACGATTTCTATTATTTTCCATAATAAAATTTTAACAAATTTAAGAGAGAAAAGAAATTTTTATAAAAAGAAAGCCGCCCGAAAAGCGAGTGGCTCTCAGGGCGGTTGTTAGATCAATGTAAGGCCCGATCAGGTGATCTGTTAAGCGGCCGAAGTCACTTCTGGAGTTGGCACAAGATACGAACCCGGATTGCATTCGTATCGAGGCCGGCCGAGATACGTGATGAGGTTTTCCTCCGCTGTTGATCGATATTGCAGTTGGACGCAACCTCGCCTCATGAGCATCGGTCTGTTTGAGAAGACTGGTATAACGCTCTTGAAATCGTGGAAGTCGCTCAGTTGGAGAAGAAATCCTCCCTCAACCGGGATAATTTTTACGACCCCCAGATCTTTGCCGTTCAGTCGGTACGCTTGGAAGCGAGCCAAGCGTACTTTGGTCTGCGAATAGTCGAAGGTCTTGAAGAACCTTCGAAGTTCCCTGCGAAGCTGTCTCCATAATTTCATGTTAAAGAACTCCTTTCCTGTTTCTCAGCTCTCGAATTTCTATTCAAGATCTGGGTACAGGAGCCGAATTATTTCTCACGAAATTACTCGGCTCTGAAAGAACTATTTTTCCTTGATTTTTCTGGTTGACTAACTAGTCGCGATTGTGAAGTCTGCGTAGCAGGCTCACACAGTTATTCTGCAACTTGCAGAAGTACTGGTTTTTGCTCATCTGCACAAGCAAGGCGGCAGCTTCGCCATTCATAAGCCCAATGTTCATGGCGAGAACAAGCATTGCCGCTTCATCTTGCTCCTCAGTGAATCCGGAAAAAGAGAGGATAAAGCCTTCAGTACCATTAACTCTCACAGCACCGGCGTAACCTTTTGGGTCTGTATCCATATCTCGGCTTTGCCATGAAGTATCGTGCCATGAGGTTTTTGCTAATCTCTCCGCCTTCTCCGTGGCGAAGAATTTGTACTTTGTGATCTTTTCTTCGGTTAGCGACCCGAAGACACAGGACAAAAGCGGTAATCCGGTTTTCGAATCACCAACATACAAAACACCACCCTTCTTATCCTCTTCGTTTTTGATGATGTAGTCGGTAATATCTCCTGCGGACGCCACAATTGACTGGATGAGACCTACCGTGAGTGGCGTTACTAATTTTGTGGATGACATAAAATCACCGTCCTTTCTGCATAATATACTACACAAAACCAAAACTTTGTCAATTTGACTGATTTACATAGATATGATTTCATAAAAATAGAATGTATTCAAATCACTTGGAAGGGAGGTTATGATGAAAAGGCGTACCATCATCTTGATTGGGACCATTTTGTGTCTGATGGCTATGTGGTTTATTCCAAATCTTGCACACTGGCGATTAGGTGTTCATCACGAGCCATATAATTTTGTTGAAGTAGTTTTTCCACGTTATATGGCTGTAATGATTGTAGCCGGTATGCTTTGTGAGTTTCGTCGACGAGCATCATTTCCATTAAAATCGATTTTTTGGAAAAGAGTTTTGACTCTCAGCATTCTCGGTGGGTTGGTGACTGGTTGGTTAATTACAAGGTCCTTTCTGAACCAGTCGATTTGGGACTGGGTAGTCGTATCGATCGTGATGATCCTCGTTGGTGGAGTACAGATGGTGATTACTGGGACAATTATAGCAGTATGCTATTTAGATACTCCCACAGAAAAGATTTAGGAAAATGTTGTATCGGGTCGCTCTACGATAATCTCATGAGCGATCCATTTTCTTTTGAAATTCTCAAATAGATAAACTATCAAATACACTTCAATCAGCCCAAAAATCAATATGCTTGGAATTTTGGGGTTTGTGTGCAATGATAGGGCAGGAAGGAGAAGAAATTGATAATAATAGCGGGGGGAGCGGTCTTGGTTGCTGTCGTCGTTGCTCTTTTTTTGAGCATGATAGGAGAAGGCTCGAAAAAACGAATTGATTTGAATGAGAAGAAAGGAAAATAAATATGTTTTTCTTTAGACTGAAGATTTTCTGCTATTGGGTCTATGTGGTTGGAATTATAGTTATGGTAATAATGATGGTTCCAATTACTTTGCTCGGTCAAAAACTTGGCTTCGTTAGAAAGGAGGCTGTCTGATAGGCTGGAGAATTCTTCAGCCTTTTCTATTATTCTATTAATTTAGGAGTCCATTTGTATATATCTCCAGCACCCATCATGACTATACAAAAATTTTTGTTTGGATCCCCCTTTAATGTAAAGGGGGTTAGGAGGATTAGTTCCTCAACATTTTCCACCGTTTCAGCTGGTACGAATTTATTTACTGCTTCGGCCAAAATTTTGTTTGATATTGTTGTATCTGGCTTCTCTCTTGCCATAAAAATAGGAGTCACGAACACAGTGTCTGCCAAAGACAGAGCCTTCACAAACTCATCAAAAAATATTTTGGTTCTTTCTTGCTGATGAGGCTGAAATACACAAACAAGTTCTCTGTCAGGATACTTTTCTCTTAGAGCAGAAAGGGAAGCTTTTATTTCTGTTGGGTGATGAGCATAATCGTCATAAAATATTCTACCCGCCTTCTCCCCTTTATACTCTAGCCTCCGCCAAGTACCCCTAAAGTCTTTCAAAAATTCTTTGGCTTTTTGGTTAGTAATACCGATTTTTTCCACTGCTGCGATGGCCGCCTGGGCGTTTGATATATTGTGTTCGCCCGGCACCAAAAGTTCGAAATCAGGTTTAACTTCTTTATATTCTGCTTCCGTAATAACAAACCCATCTGCCGGTACTTTAGATTTTAATTCTGCAAAAGCGCTTTTTATATCTTCCAAATCTTTGTAATAATCCAGATGGTCAGGCTCGATATTGGTAATGACCAAAATTTTAGGCGACAAGTTCAAGAACGAACGTTTGTATTCGCAAGCTTCTACTACCAAATACTCACTTTCACCTTTTTTGAAATTACTATTTTGATCTTTATTATCAGTTAATATTTTTGAACCGACTATTACAGTTGGATCTAACCCTGCTTTTTGCATGATGTGAGCCACCATGGCTGTAGTGGTAGTTTTGCCGTGGGTGCCAGCTATAGCGATAGTGTATTTCTCTTTTGTAAGCTCTCCCAAAGTTTCGGGGTAGGACAGACATAATATTTTTCTCTCCTTCTCTCTTTTTCTGGCTTCCTGCATTTCCGGATTGTCTGGCGGTATGGCGATAGTGTAAACAGCCACTTCAGTATTCTCTCCAATATTTTGAGCCTTTTGACCGATAGTTACTTTAATCCCCAATTTTTCCAAATCATCCGTTATTTCTGACCGGCTATTGTCAGAGCCACTTACATTTTTACCTGCCAAAACAAGCATTCTGGCAATAGCAGATATGCCGATGCCCCCTATGCCGATAAAATGATAATTTGTTTGGCTAAAGATATCCACTTGACCATTATATCACATATGCTATAAAGATTTCAGAAAGGGTGGTGTTGATTATGAAAAATCTTGCAAAGCCAGAAATCCAAGCAGGAAGCTTGGTAGAGATAGAGATGCATGGAGATGAACATCTTCAAGGTAAATTGAAAGTGTGGAAGCAATCTTACCAGTGGCCAATGGAAGTCTCTTGTCGACTTCCGGATCATGTGGTGTTAAAGGATAGAACTGGTAAGATCGTTCATTTTGGAAGCAATGCTGATCCATCTTTGAGCATTGGACATGTCCAACTTCACAAAAGGTGACTGGTGGCGGGTCTTATCTTAAGACCCGCTGAATTTTTTATACTATAATATTTACTTCCGGCTCCAACATAATACAGAATTTCTGAAAAACGGATTTTTGGATTGTGTCTTTAGCTTTCATGATATCAGAAAAACTGGCGTGATTCGGATTGGTCAATACAAGGGCATTATTTTTATAAATTTCTATTTTGCCTATTTTTTTGCCCTTAAAACCAGCCTGTTCTATCAGGAAACCAGCTGGCACTTTCATCTTAGATTCTTGCTCAAAAGTTGGCATATTCGGAAATATTTTTTTCAATTTTTTTACTACTTCTTTTTTTACAAAAGGATTTTTGAAGAAAGAGCCGCAGTTGGGTACTACTTTGGGGTCAGGTAGCTTGTTTTTTCTGATCTCGATTATAGCTTCTCTTATTTCTAAAAGAGTGGGAGTAGTAATGTTTCTTTTGGCAAAATAATTTTTTACATCTTTATAATCTGGAATTTTGGGAGTCTCTCTACTTAATTTAAGCTGAATGGAAGTGACTATAAATCTGTCTTTGTTTTGTTTGAACAGGCTGTCTCTATATTCAAACTGGCATTCTTTTTTTGAAAGTGTTATAAATTCTTCTTTTTTTCTATCATAAGCTTCTACATATTCTAAAACATTACTTACATCCGAACCATAAGCACCAATATTTTGGATCGGGGCGGCGCCGATTTTACCGGGGATGGCCGAGAGGGCTTCTATACCTCCAAGGTTGTTTTTTACAGCAAAAGCCACTACTTGGTCCCAATTTTCCCCAGCTTGCGCTTTGAGGATATCCCCATCGAGCTCAATACCCTTGAGACCTAAGACAGCTACTACTGCTTCCAATTTGGCTGTCGGTAAAATATTGGTACCATCTCCTAGGGGGATGAGGGGCAAGCTTTCTTGTCGGGCTAATGCGGCTATCTCTAGGATATCCTCTTTGGTTTTTAGATGTACCACAAAGCTAGCTTCTGTCGCTACAGACATAGAATTCGGAAAAGAAGCATCTTTATCCACAGTCATATTGCAAAGAGTATAGCATATATGCTATATTGTGCGAATGAAAAATGTGAATAGCCAAAAAGCTATAGGAGCTTTTATCAAAAAACTTCGAGAAAAGCGTCTTCTGACCCAAGGAGAATTGGCAAATCGTTTGGACACTACCCAGAGTACCATTGCTCGTATAGAAGCTGGTAGACAAAACTTAACTGCCAGCGAGCTTTTGCGAATAGGAGATGCTTTGGAGCATAAAATAGTCTCCCTTTCAAATTCTACGGATTTCCGTATATATGGTGGAAGGAAGCTCGGTGGCTCTATAACGACCAATTCTTCCAAAAATGGAGCTATGGGCCTATTGTGCGCCTCACTTCTAAATAAAGGCACTACGATGCTCCACGGCATCCCCCGTATTGAGGAGGTGAACAGGATGATAGAAATACTCTCTCTGCTCGGGGTAAAATTGCGCTGGACAGACAAACAGACTTTGGAGATTACTCCTCCCAAAAAAATCAACAAACAAGGTTTGCTGCATTCTTCGGTTGGGAGTGTTCGCTCCAGCATTATGTTTATACCCAGTATGGTGCACTCGCTCCACAACTTTGCCCTACTCCACACTGGCGGTTGCAAGATGGGGGAGCGTACCATATCTGCTCATCGTTATGCCTTTTCTGAATTTGGGGTAGAAATAGAAACAAAAAACAATAAATACGTTGTTTTTTCTAAAAAGCTTCATCCAGCCAATATTGTAATGTATGAAGCATCTGACACAGCAACAGAAAATGCCATTATGATGGCCGCTCTTATACCGGGTATTACAGAAATATCTTTTGCTACTCCGAATTATCAGGTCCAAGAAGTCTGTTTCTTTTTAGATAAATTGGGTGTAAAGATAGAAGGGATAGGTACTACTACTCTGAAAATTCATGGGGTGAGGGAAATAAATAAAAATATTGAGTACTACAACAGCGAGGACCCGATAGAATCTATGATGTTTATAAGTGCAGCTGTTACTACCAGCTCCAAACTTACTGTAAAAAGATGTCCAATTGATTTTCTTAGTTTGGAGCTTATAAAGCTTAAAGCTATGGGTTTGAAATATAAAATTTCTAAAAAATATATTGCAAAAAATGGCTATACAAAATTAGTGGATATTACGATTTATCCTTCCAAATTAAACGCTGTAAAAGATAAAATACATGCCCTGCCTTATCCGGGGTTGAATTCGGATAATTTGCCATTTTTTGTACCCATTGCTACCCAAGCAGTGGGCACCACTTTGATCCATGATTGGATGTGGGAGAATAGAGCCATCTATTTTACTGAGCTCAATCGTTTAGGAGCAAATATTACCCTTGCTGATCCTCATAGGGTTTTTGTAAATGGGCCTACGAAGCTAAAATCGGCTCAAATGGTTTGTCCGCCGGCTCTTCGTCCCGCCATGATCATACTTATAGCCATGCTCGCTTCTCCTGGAGTTTCTATATTACGCAATGTGTATTCTATAAATCGTGGGTATGAAGATGTGGTGGAGAGGCTCAACAGCATAGGTGCTCATATAGAAAAAATAACAGGAGTGTAAACCATGGAACAATCAATTTCAACAAGAGCAAATCGAGCTATTAAGGAAAAGGTGTTTCCCGGTTGTGTCGTCGGTTGGATTAAAGACGGAAAGAAAAAAGTCTTGCCGTTTGGAAATTTTACATACGAAATTGACTCTAAAAAAGTTGATAAGGATTCAATATATGATGTTGCGTCAATAACCAAAGTAATCCCGACTTCTTGCCTTCTTTTAGATCTCGTTCATAAAGGACAAATCTCACTTGAGGACCAGGTAGCCAAATACGTTTCTGGATTCAGAAAACCTGAAGTTATTATAAAACATCTTCTTTCATACACTCTAAATCTAGAGATCTCATCAATGACAAGTTTGGCTCAAAAACCTGTTCAAGAAATAATTGACACAGTAATTAAAGCACCCCTTCGAGAAAAACCAGGTGTAAATTATCTTTATACTAATTCCACGGCAGCCCTAATGGGATTTATTGTAAGTAAAGTTACTGGTAAAAAACTTCCAGACTTGGCAGAAGAAAGGTTTTTTAACCCTCTGGGAATGCGAAGGTCAACTTTTGAACCTCTTAAAAAGTTCAGTAAAGAGGAGGTAGTTCCAACTGAAGTATCTGATTGGAGGGGAGGTCTTTTGCAGGGTGAAGTGCATGATGAAAGCACTTATATCTTGCAAAAGAATGGTTACTATTTAGGCGCCGCTGGATTATTTTCTACTGTGCCTGACTTACTTATATTTTCAGAAATGATTTTTAAAAATACTCACTTTCTTGAGCTTGGATGGCAATCAAACGAACCAAAATTTATGGGCGAATACGTTTCCGAGATTAAATGCAAAACAGGATTTACTGGCTGTATTTTAATGATTAATTTAAAGAAAAATTCTGTTTTGGTTATATTATCTAATAGAGTTTATCCAAAACGACCTGAAGACAAAGAAGCTATAAATCGCCTGAGAACTGAAATTGCTAATATTATTTTCGAATAACTATGGATTTAAAAAACAAAAAAGTATTACTTATGGGGCTTGGGATTTTGGGAGGCGGGGTAGCTACAGCCAGATTTTTGGTGGAAAAGGGGGCGGAACTCACAGTAACTGATATGAAAAGTAAGGAATATCTGAAACCCTCTTTGGAAAAGTTAAAAGATTTCTCAAATATAAAATATGTGCTCGGAGAACACAGAGAAGAAGATTTTCTCAATAATGAGATTATTGTCATCAATCCAGATGTTTCTTTAAAGAATAAATACGTAGAGCTCGCAAAACAGAATGGCAAGCAAATAGAAAACGAGCTGACTTTCTTTTGTCGTTTCTGTCCGAGCAAAAAAATCGTGGCGGTTACCGGCACTCGGGGCAAGACTACCACCGTTAATTGGGTAGTACATCTTTTAAAACAACAATTTCCCAATACTATTCTTGTCGGTAATTCTCCAGAGAATACTTTTTTGGGTATGCTGGGAGAGTGCAATAAAGATAGTTTTGTAGTACTTGAAGTGCCGTCGTACCATCTGGAATTAGAAAATGATATTTTTAGTCCCCATGTTGCTGTAATTACCAACATCTACCAAGATCATCTAAACAGGCATAGCACCATGGAGGAATATGCAAAAACCAAAAGCAATATTTTTAGAAATCAAAAAGAAGATGATTTTTTGATTTTGAATAAGGACAACGAATGGACCAACTTTTTACTCGATCTCAAACCAAAATCACAAGTCCTTTTATTTTCTCCGAATGAAAACTCTCCCAATCTTGCCGCTTCAGTCCTTGTAGCGCAGACTATGGGAATCGATGATCAAAAGATAGAAAAGGCTATACCCACTTTGCCACAAATAAAATGGAGACAAGAGAAGGTTTTTGAAAATGAAAAGATGGCTATATATAATGATACAGCCGCCACTTCTCCGGAAGCGACCATTACGGCTCTAAATAGATTTGGAAATGAAAAACACAAAATATTTATTTGTGGTGGTACTGATAGGGAATTGGATTTCCAAAACTTTGGAGAAATAATAAGGCAGAAATTGCAACCAGAAGAACTGATCTTATTATCCGGTAGCGCTACAGAAAAGATGAAAGCACAGATAGGCTCGGCAAATTATAAAGAGTTTGATACTCTGAAGGAGTGCCTAGAAAAAGCCCTACAGAATGCAGAGAAGCAAAACGGTAAAACTTACATTGTTTTTTCACCGGGAGCCAAAAGTTTTGAGAAGTTTAAAAACGAATTTGATAGAGGAGAGCAGTTTAATTTATTAATCAAAAATCTACACTCATGAATCATTGTTTTTTGAATGGAAAGGTGATGCCCATAGAGGAGGCTAAAGTGAGTGTTTTAGATATAGGACTGATGCGGGGCTACGGTATATACGATGGTCTTCTTGCTATAAACGGCAAACCATTTAGGTTCAAGGATCATTGGAACAGATTTGTAGATGGCGCTCATGCGCTTAGTCTCAATATTCCGATTACAGAAGAAAGTTGCGAAAAGAAAATCATAGAAATACTTCAAAAATCTGGTCTGGACAAACGGGCAAACATCAGGATGATTCTAACTGGGGGCAATACCATTGGCGGTATAGAGTATGAATTTGATAAACCTACATTTTATATCACAGTGGAAGAATGGACACCGTTGCCTAGGGAATATAATGAAAATGGGGCAAAGCTTCTCGCTTACAATTACAAGCGAGAAATCCCAGAACACAAAACTACCAATTATATTACAGGGGTCAAACTGCAAAACTGGCGCAAAGAAGAAGGGGCAGTGGAGATACTTTATGTTTATGATGGTGAGGTTTTTGAATGTGCCACAAGCAATATATGTTTGGTGAAAGATGGCAAAATAATCACTCCCGCAGAAGATGTACTTGGCGGCATAACTTTAAAAGCTGTTTTAGAAATAGCAGAGACTCATGGATACGAAATAGAAAGAAGACGTGTGTATGAAAAAGAAATAAAAGATGCAGATGAAGTGTTTATAACCTCGTCCTTCAAAGATATAGTACCTATAGTCAAAATAGATGATTTTCAAGTGGCAAACGGGGAAGTCGGGCCTATGACTAAAGAATTAATGACTAAATTTGCCTCCGTCTTGAATTCATGATATATTTGTAGCCATTCGTATCATTAGTAAAATTTGTAGATTGGTATATTAAATTTATGTCACAAGATCAACTCATAAGGCTAGTTCATAAAGGCACCGGTGAGGTGTATTTTACGCGCAAAAACAAACGCAAAGTAGAGCGCAAAATAGAGCTCAAAAAGTACTCCAAAAAACTCCGCAAAAGAGTGGTCTTCAAAGAGGCAAAAAAGTAAGATATCCTGTTCGCTTTGCACGCATAAAATTCTGCTGAATTTTTGCTCTGCTCGACTCGTCAGTCTGCGCAAGGCACACTCACAGGACAATCTTACTTTTTTTGTGTATATTTGTTGTATTGGGCCTATAGTTCAGTGGTAGAATTCTCCTCTCCAAAAGGAGCGACCGGGGTTCGAATCCTCGTGGGCCCGCACCTATCCATTTTATACTCTTATCTTTCTTGAACCAGGTTATTTGGCGTTTGGCGTAGTGCCAGATTTCGGCTTGAAGTAGGGAAGTTAGTTCTGGTCTTGTAATCTTGTTTTCCAAATAATCAGCAAGCCTGCGATATTCCAAGCCAAGCTCGCGCATTCTTTTGTAACTCAAACCTTGTTTGTGGAGCTTTCTTGTTTCAGCTATCATACCCTGCTTCAATCTCTTTTCTAATCTTTTGTTTATTCTCTTTTTCAACTCCTCATCCGCAATTTTGATCCCTATTTTCAAGACTTCGTAATTAACTTTGAGCTTTGAGCTAAAAGTTTGGAGTAGGGGAACCTTACCCATTGCTTTGCATATCTCTATGGCTCTCACCAATCTCCTCGGATTTTTGGCATCTATATTTTTGGCTCTTCTTGGATCAAGCTTTTGTAAAATTTTGAAAAGCTTCTCAGTACTTTTCTTTTCCAGTTGTTTACGGAGTTTGGCATTTGGTGGTACTTCTGGCACCTGCTTATCTCCGAGTAGGCTATCTATGTAAAACCCCGTACCCCCACAAACAATGGGTACTTTTCCCAACTTAACAATCTGCACGACCGCTTTATTTGTTAAGTCTATAAAATCGGAAACGCTAAATTGTTTTTTTGGATCGGCAACATCTAAAAGATGATGCTTTACCCCCCGCATTTCTTTCTTGGTGATTTTTCCAGTACCAATATTTAAACCTTTGTATACTTGTCTTGAATCAGCTGATATAACTTCACCATTATTTTTTTTGGCAAGCTTAACTGCTAAGTCACTTTTACCGCTCGCAGTTGGCCCTAGTATTACAATAAGTTTTTGTTTTTTCATACAAAACACTATGCCGTAGTCTGTGAACTACGGCAAGTGCTTGATCAAGCGAGACGGAGGCGAATTTTCGCCACCTTCTTTTTTCTCTTGCGTTCTTTTCTGAAACTAAGAAGAGAGAAAAAAGTTATGGACGCAAGTGTGAGAAGAATCATTTCGTTCACCACATCGCACCCCCTTTCCGATTTAATTTTATTTCAATTATATTTATTTAAAAATTTTTTTGTGGACAAACTGTGTATTATTTTTCTGTTTGTGCTGTAATTATACACTTTGCGCGAACCTTTTTTGAGAAGAACTAATGCGG